>UMCR01045284.1_pt1 | contig 34454 bp, 35 predicted proteins | sample 1964301 | NCBI WGS metagenome assembly UMCR01 (sample SAMEA4835975, study PRJEB28245) | human gut metagenome | biome: gut microbiome; material: fecal sample | place: Denmark | collected 2008
GCATTTATGTTATAATTTGATGTTTCGAGTTATATTAGCTGATTTGTTCACTGGTCTTGCCGAATCGTCGTTCCCGCTGTTGATATTCGCAAACGGCTTTATAGAGTTCTTCTTTGTCGAAATCCGGCCAAAAGATGTCACAAAAATAAAGTTCCGAATAAGCACATTGCCATAGCAGGTAATTGCTTAGTCGGATTTCGCCTCCCGTGCGGATTAATAAATCCGGATCGGGCATAAAATTAGTATTCAGATGTGATGCGATGCATTCGTCTGTTATCTGTTCAGGAGATAAATCTCCTTCTTTAATCTTCGTAGCTATTTGTCGGACTGCTTCGGTTATTTCCCAGCGTGAAGAGTAGCTAAGTGCCAACACTAGACACATTCCCGTGTTTTTTGCGGAATGATCTATGCATGATGTTAAACTATCCTGGACTTCAACCGGCAATTTCTTTAAGTCACCGATTACATTGAAGCGGAGATTGTTTTTCATCAATGTCTCTTCCTTAATAGAATCCAGCAATAGATTCATCAGTGCCGTAACTTCCTCTTGCGGACGACTCCAGTTCTCGGTGGAGAAAGTATACAAAGTGAGGTACTTGATTCCCAGACGGGCTGCATCTTCGGTAATTCTCTGTACCGTTTCTGCGCCTGCATGGTGACCGTAAGTACGTTCTTTTCCCCGTTGCTTTGCCCATCTTCCGTTACCATCCATGATAATGGCTACGTGTTGGGGTATCCGAGTTTTGTCTATTTGCTCTATATAGGACATTTTTCTGTTTTAAACGTATGCGTTTATTATTGACCTGCATGCTTGGGACTCTTATCAAACCATAATTGGTTTAAGCGTGCACGCCAGATTTCTGAATCATGACTATAAGGATGTGTATTCTCACCTTCTTCAAGTAAAACATCTCCCTTACTGAATAAGAAGTAAATGTAGTCATTCTTTGTGTCTTGTACTACGGAGTAATTAGTTCTTCCCATGAATTCCGGTTTTTCTATTGTTGGTTTGAACTCGGGGTCACTCCAATCCTGATAAGGGAATGAGAACTTTTTGTCCGCTTTTTGCCAAGCAATTCCTTCATTCTTTGAAACATAGATGGATTCAAACTTGTCACCAAAAGTATAAAGAAGGTTATTGTAATAAATAATAGTCGGATTCTTGAACTCCGGACAATAAGCAACCGTTGAAGTAGTTCCCAACTCAGCCCATGTTGTTCCATTGTATCCCCATGCTATGCTGACTGGAATTTCTTTATCGCCAACCGTTATTTTGATAGATTCATCATGTTCACCTATTATAACATTCTGATATTGTCCTCCTTTTTTGAAAGTTGTGTATGAAATGTTCTTTGTTGGGAAATTTTCACCGGCTGCTTGTATCTTAGTTTCAGCATTTCCTATCCCTAGTTCCGATTCTAAAATGGAATACAAATAACGTACGTTATCTTCTGTCTTGAGATAAGTGGCTTGTTGAATGTACTTCTCTTCTTCGGTTTGTCTATTGTCATTCTCAATGGGTATTGCTGAAATAAATGTATTTACTTCACCTGAAAATTTATTTGATTCTGTCCATGCTATACCGTCGGTAGATTCATACACCTTATTATTTGCGGTAGCCAATATAATCTTCTCTAAGGGTAATATGGAGTTAGGAAGAGTTGCTAATCCCGTTGCATCTTGCAAACTCCAATTAGATAAGTCACTACTGCTATGTACTTTTACACTTGACCCATCCATAGAATAGGTGAAATATTCATCTTTAAATTTAATGGTTTTCTGTGCTCCTTTAATCTCATCACCTATTTCCCCGACATATCCCCAGCTTAAAGAATCCGGATCATGTTTGTGTACTCTGACCTCAATAATATATGGCTTTACTTTGTTAGGGGCTATTCCTGCCAGTGCCTCAGTAGACCATACCTTGATTTCTAATTTTTTACGAAGGTCTAGTGAATCGTTAATATTGATAATAGAGTCTCTTCCTTCTTTGTCTTTCATGGTGATGACGCCTGAAGCTGTTGTCAGCGTCTTAATCAAGATTTTGTCAATAATAGTATCTGCGTGAACAGGGAGTGAATCCTGATTATAGATAAGGCCATTTTGTTGGTCAATAGTGAACTTGTAGGATATCCCATATATTGTATCAAGTTCAAATGCATGTATAGTTGCATCTGGGCTATATTCTATGTCATTATCGTCATCAAGGCATGACGTTATAACGAATGACACCATGAAAAAACTCGCAATGAATGATAAAAACTTTATTCTCATTTGAAAGATTGTGTTTATTTACAAGTTGCAAAAATAGAAACATTTTTCCCGATAATGAACATTACAGGTAAGTTTTATATAAAATTATAGATAATAACACTGTTTTTATCGACGTAAAACTCCCTGAATAGGACTATTTTAGCTAAATCCGATGAACATAATACCAAATTTGTCTTCCGAAGTGTTCTTTGGTCGAGTAACTAAAATTATTGCTTATTTCAGGTGCTTTAACACCGGAGTATAACCGCTTGGGGCACTTCTCTATATAGGCTTCATCCCATAATTCATTGTCAATGAATGATTGCAGCAGTTGGCTCCCGCCTTCTACCAACAATGATTGTATATTTCGTTGATATAACTCTTCCATAATCAGCTTCAGAGGGTTATGACCAAAATCAATAGTTATATAGCTGACGCTCTTTTCTTCCGGATGTTCTTTCTCTGTGAAAACTAATGTCGGGACCTCTCCGTTGAATATTTGCAAATCATTCGGAAGAGAAAGGTTGCGGTCTAAAACAATACGTATAGGGTTACGTCCATACCAGTTGCGTACCGTCAGAGAGGGATTATCCAGCAAGGCTGTCCGTCTTCCTACCATAATAGCTGTATTCTCCGCTCTTTTTTTATGTACCAACATTGACGTAAGAGGGGAGGAGAGAAGGACAGAATTCCCATCAATTCGCTCTATGTCAATGAATCGGTCGGCCGATTCAGCCCACTTAAGAGTAATAAAAGGTCGGCGGAGCGTGTTGAAAGTGATAAAACGGCGGATCAGATGCAGGCATTCTTCTTCCAGCACACCGACTATAACTTCCCGTCCGGCATTCTGTAGTTTCTGAATCCCTCGTCCGGCTACTTTGGAAAAGGGATCCCGGCAACCAATGACGATACGCGGAATCTGTTTTTCGATGATCAAGTCTGCACAGGGAGGTGTTTTACCATAGTGGGAACAAGGCTCCAGGCTGACATAGATTGTCGAACGTTTCAATAAAGACTCATCCTTGACGGAGCGGATTGCATTGACTTCGGCATGCGCTTCTCCGCAACGGACATGATAACCTTCACTGATAATGCGCCCGTCGCATACGATAACAGCCCCTACCATCGGATTGGGAGCTACGTTGCATAACCCGTTCTTTGCGAGCTCAATACAACGTCTCATGTATTTTTCTTCTTCCATTTTGGTACTCTTCGCTATATTATTCTTACTTTTGCACTCCGAAACTGTAAATGTATGAATCGTATCTCCACCCGCATTCGCCAATCTCTGCGTGATATCTATCCGCCGGAAGAGCTTAAAGCTCTTACGATGATGATTTGTTGCGATATGCTCGGGTTCGATCCGCTCGATATTTACTTGGGCAAAGATATGATTTTATCCGAATGCAAAGAGCGTGAATTAGAAAACATTATATTCCGTTTACAGAAAAATGAGCCGATACAGTACATTCGCGGCTTTGCGGAATTTGGTGGGAGGAAGTTCAAGGTAGCTCCGGGGGTGCTGATTCCCCGTCCGGAAACTGCGGAGTTGGTAGATTGGGTCGTCAATGAGAATCCGGGGGCACATCACCTATTAGATATAGGTACGGGAAGCGGATGCATTGCAATTTCTCTGGATAAGAGACTTCCGGATGCCGACGTGGAAGCTTGGGATATTTCGGAAGAGGCATTAGCGATAGCTCGGACAAACAACGAAGAACTGGAATCCCGAGTGCTGTTTCGGCAAAGGGATGTTTTATCTGACGATTGGGAAAAGTCACCGTCGTTTGATGTCATTGTAAGCAACCCTCCTTATGTCACTGAGGCGGAGAAAGATGAAATGGAAGCTAATGTGCTCGATTGGGAACCGGCACTGGCTTTGTTTGTTCCCGATGACGACCCGTTGCGGTTTTATCGCAGGATTGCCGCTCTGGGGCGTGAGTTGCTTCTGCCGGAAGGAAAACTTTATTTTGAAATCAACCGGGCGTTTGGTCGGGAAATAGCATATATGCTTGAAATGAACCAATATCGTGATATTCGTGTTATAAAAGACATATTTGGAAAAGATAGAATAGTTACAGCTAACCGATGAGTGCACAATTAACAGACGAAGAGGCTTTAAGTCGTGTAGCCTCCTATTGCTCTACTGCCGAGCATTGCCGGGCAGAAATAAATGAGAAGTTACAACGTTGGGGGATAGCCTATGACACTATAGCGCGTATTCTTGACCGGCTGGAATCAGAAAAGTTCATTGATGACGAGCGTTTCTGCAGGGCTTTTGTGAATGATAAATTCCGTTTTGCCAAGTGGGGGAAGATGAAAATAGCGCAAGGACTCTATATGAAGAAGATTCCATCCGACATAGCATGGCGTTATCTGAATGAGATTGATGAGGAGGAATATCTTGCTGTCCTTCGTGGACTGCTGGCCTCCAAGAAAAAAAGTGTCCATGCGCAGGATGAATATGAACTGAATGGAAAGCTGATGCGGTTCGCTATGAGTCGTGGGTTTGAACTGAAAGATATCAGGCGTTGTATCGATGTTCCCGATGAAGAGGAGCAGGTGGAGTAAAAAATAAACGGATTCTTCTTTTTATTCTCGTTCTATTTCTGTACTTTTGCGGCAAATAATTAATAGTTAGTTTAGTTATGAAAAACTTAGAGAGACTATTTGCGGAGAAACTGTTGAAGATTAAAGCTATTAAACTTCAACCTGCTAACCCTTTCACTTGGGCTTCTGGATGGAAATCCCCCTTTTACTGTGACAACCGTAAAACTCTGTCCTATCCTTCTCTTCGTAATTTTGTGAAGATTGAAATTACACGTCTGATATTGGAACGATTCGGACAGGTGGATGCGATTGCAGGTGTGGCGACTGGTGCTATTCCTCAAGGAGCTTTGGTTGCTGATGCATTGAATTTACCGTTCGTATATGTTCGTTCTACCCCGAAAGACCATGGATTGGAGAACCTAATCGAAGGTGAACTTCGTCCGGGTATGAAAGTAGTAGTAATAGAAGATTTGATATCTACCGGCGGCAGTAGTTTGAAGGCTGTAGAGGCGATTCGTCGCGATGGCTGTGAAGTAATTGGTATGGTTGCGGCTTATACGTATGGCTTCCCGGTTGCTGAAGAAGCATTCAAGAACGCTAAAGTGACTTTGGTGACATTGACCAATTATGAGGCCGTGCTTGATGTTGCTCTTCGTACAGGTTACATTGAAAAAGAAGATATCCAGACACTGAACGAATGGCGTAAAGACCCTGCTCATTGGGATGCTGGTAAATAAGACTTTTTTTGATTAAATATATGTCAGTAAAAGAACTCTTCGGACAATATTTGCCCGGATAGTTCTTTTTTTGTTTTTATACAAATAGAATATTATGACTAAATTTGAGAGTAGTGTCAAGGTGATACCTTACAGCCAGGAACGAGTGTATAACAAGCTTTCGGATTTGAGTAATCTGGAAGCCATTAAAGACCGTTTGCCGCAAGATAAGGTACAGGATTTGAGTTTTGATTCGGATACGTTGAGTTTTAGTGTTTCTCCTGTTGGAAAGCTGACACTGCAAATCGTTGAACGTGAACCTTCTAAATGTGTGAAGTTGGAGACAACCAATTCACCGCTTCCTTTTAATATGTGGATTCAATTAGTGGCGACCGGTGAGGAAGAATGCAAAGTAAAGGTTACTATCGGGATGGATATCAATCCGTTTATGAAAGCGATGGTGCAGAAGCCCCTCCAGGAAGGTTTGGAGAAGATGGTTGAAATGCTGTCGATTATAAATTATTAATTCAATTATTAATTGGTATGGCACAGAAACTTTGGGAGAAATCCGTGCAGGTAAATAAGGACATCGAACGCTTTACGGTGGGACGCGATCGTGAAATGGATCTTTATCTGGCCAAGCATGATGTGCTCGGCTCTATGGCGCACATCACAATGCTCGAAAGTATCGGTTTGCTGACGAAAGAAGAACTGGAGCAGTTGCTGGCTGAACTGAAAAATATTTATGCTTCAGCGGAGAAAGGTGAATTCGTGATAGAAGATGGTGTGGAAGACGTACATTCGCAGGTGGAGTTGATGCTGACTCGTCGTTTGGGAGATATAGGAAAGAAAATTCATAGCGGCCGTTCGCGTAACGACCAGGTACTGTTGGATCTTAAACTCTTTACCCGCACGCAAGTCAGAGAAATAGCCGAAGCGGTAGAGCAGCTTTTCCATGTATTGATTTGCCAGAGCGAACGTTATAAAAATGTTTTAATGCCGGGATATACACATCTGCAGATTGCCATGCCCTCTTCTTTCGGACTATGGTTCGGTGCTTACGCCGAAAGCCTGGTGGATGATATGCTGTTTCTGCAGGCTGCATTTAAGATGTGCAACCGTAATCCGTTAGGTTCTGCTGCCGGATATGGTTCTTCGTTTCCGTTGAACCGGACGATGACAACTGAGTTGCTCGGTTTTGACTCTATGAATTATAATGTGGTATATGCCCAGATGGGACGTGGCAAGATGGAACGTAATGTTGCGTTTGCGTTGGCCACGATTGCCGGAACAATCTCCAAATTAGCTTTTGACGCTTGTATGTTCAACAGCCAGAACTTCGGATTTGTGAAGTTGCCCGATGATTGTACTACGGGTTCCAGTATTATGCCTCATAAGAAGAATCCGGACGTGTTTGAATTAACACGTGCCAAATGTAATAAGTTGCAATCGCTTCCCCAACAAATCATGATGATTGCCAACAATCTGCCTTCCGGTTATTTCCGTGACTTGCAGATTATAAAAGAGGTCTTTCTTCCGGCTTTCCAGGAATTGAAAGACTGTTTGCAGATGACAACTTACATCATGAACGAGATTAAGGTAAATGAACATATCTTGGATGATGACAAATATCTGCTCATTTTCAGTGTGGAAGAAGTGAACCGTTTGGCACGCGAAGGTATGCCTTTCCGCGATGCATACAAAAAGGTCGGTCTGGATATTGAAGCAGGTAAATTCTCGCATAGTAAGGAAGTACATCATACACATGAAGGAAGTATAGGCAATTTGTGTAATACAGAGATCTCTGCATTGATGCAGCAAGTGGTCGATGGATTCAACTTTTGCGGGATGGATAGAGCAGAGAAAGCACTGCTTGGAAGATAAAATGAACTTTCGGAGGATAGTTTTTTAAACTTTCCTCCGAAAAGATTTGGCAGAAACAAGTAAACTACTTATCTTTGCACCCGTTGAAAAAATGCGGAAATAGCTCAGTTGGTAGAGCATAACCTTGCCAAGGTTAGGGTCGCGAGTTCGAGTCTCGTTTTCCGCTCTTCTTTGAAAGGATGCTCGAATGGTGGAATCGGTAGACACGAGGGACTTAAAATCCCTTGGCCATTGCGGCTGTGCGGGTTCAAGTCCCGCTTCGAGTACACGAGCAATCCTTTAATCGCCTGCAAACCAAAAAGTTGCAGGCGATTTTCTTTTTGTTGCTGAAACATTGCTGAAACTTTTTTCTTTGCTGGATAATAGGAAGGGTAAGCGGATATTTGCCTTCTGAGTTTTGGGAAGAAGGTAGAAGATGCTTCTCGGCGACCTTATAGCACTTGGTAGTCATGCCCCTGAAATCGGCTTTTCTCTTTGATTGTAGCCACCGAAAACGGCAACTTTGTTCTTCTGTTTCATTCAAGTAAATAGCTCGGAAATCACTTCTATTCGTCTCTACAAACCTCACTATATGTTCACTCCCAAACAACCTTGAAAGTTTCTCTCAATCCCCTGATTTTCTCTCATTTTAAGCAATTCTGTTTCTCGGATACCGTTCTATTGCCGATGCAACAAACCGCCCCAAAAACTGCTCTATTTAGCTTCTATTGGCTCGTTGTCTAAAGATATCCAAGAGGCTACTTGGAGGCTTTTATACTCTCAGAAATATGCTTTACAGCTTGTTCTCGTGAAATTCAAGATACATCCTTTTGCTTTTCACCGCCTTTTCCGTACCTTTGCAGCGTTCTCCAAGTTTGGGGAGCAAACAGACATACATTTGTAAAAAGAGCGTTAAGATATTATCCTTTATTGAAATCTCGACAATTTCGATTCCCAAGGATAGTGGACAAAACGCTCACGCTGATGTTATATACCTACTTGCAGTTTGCAGTAGCTTATATATCGTTTGGCGTGGGCTATTGTTTATTACTTGGGAATGGGCAGTCGAGAGCCTCAATAAGGTAATATTCAGTAGTTCCCACGCCTCTTCATTTTTAATCGCTTACAAAGGGAGCAGGTAGGCATCAATCTAAAATGAAATGAAAACTTCAAGATTAATCGGTTTGCTCCTTGTTTCTGTAACAGTGAGCATGAACTCTCTAATGTGCAACGCCCAAAACTATAAAGGCTCTATTGAAGGCGGTAGAACTTTCCATACTGATGATATAGGAATGTTCAGCACTACTGACATTTACACCACACATGGAGTTCAGCTTGGCTCTCGCTTTTATATCGGTGCAGGTGCAGGTGTGCGTTTAGGTGACGACTACACTTCCATACCACTATATGGTAGCGTGAGATACACCTTCCTTAAAAAGAAAATCTCTCCGTTTGTTGATGCGAAAGTAGGCTATAGTCTGCTTGATGCAGCAGGATTCTATGCAAATCCGGGAGCTGGTGTGAGTTGGAATTTTTATAAAACGTTATCTGTGTTTCTGAAAGTCGGATATACCTATAATTCCAAAGCATACGGAGAGGCTTGGAACAAAGACGGTGATGATGTTTATCCGCATGGTGTCTCTGCTTCTATAGGATTTAGTTTCTAATCAAAAAAGCGTGCGGCTTTATGTCGTGTTCCTCATGCTTTATTATTTTATAACGCTCTGAGAAGGAACATAGGAGCAGGAATAACAATCTATTAGTTAAAATGAAAACATTAAGACTTATCGGAATGGCTATTGTAGCCGTAATTATGTGTGTGAACTTCGCAGCTTGTAGTGATGATGATGAAGAAGAGGCAAACGCTACAATCGAGGGTACTTGGAAATATACTTCAAGCTCTGATGAAGATTTACGTTCAGGTTCTTTCACTTTCAAAAGTAATGGTAGTTTAGTTTGGGCTGACGAAGAAGAAACTTCATCTAATTGTTCTTATACTCTAAATGGTAGCAACCTGAAAATCATACTGAATCAAGATGATTATATTGAAGGTACGATAACTATTTCTAAAAATCAGGCTACTTATAAATATACTTGGCATGATTATGCTGGAGAATGGGACGATGATACTGAATATACTATGACTTTAGTAAAACAGTAGAATAGAAGAAATCGTGAAAAGTCGTAATGGATTGATACTCTGTTACGACTTTATTTTTATAGCTATGTGATGAAGGGAATAGCTGGGTAATCTGAATAAGCTCTGATAGTAGGTTTAGCAGACTGGGAGGGTAGAAATATATACCCTTTTTCATCCACAATAAAGAGGGTCGCATAATTTTCCCGTACCGACAAGCATACCGCTACACCTCTCTAAAACGCCCCTCCGTACTTCCAATTTTAAATTTATATATCTACCCTTCTCTAATTCAAGAACGGAGGTTTTCAATCAAAACCAACCATTTAACGAAATTTTAGTAGCTCAATATTGAGCCACGTACTGCTTCTATACATAGGCAGGAAGATGTTTTCCAGAAAAGCACTCTCTCAAATCACTGATGATTTTTGTTTATTCAATCACTTGTAATTAGTACAATATGGAATTTATTACATTAACTAAAGTTTAAAACAGCGAAGTCAAGGAAGCTATACCGTTTCCTTTCTCGAAAGCACATCAGACATATAAATTCCGCTATTCCATTCATATTATCTCCCAAGTCGAATTTATAGCTCAAATCGCTATTCAGGCAGATACATGTACGGAGCAATCCTTAGCAATACTCGGTATCTGCCCTATTCAATCAATATTCACTTTTTAAATTTACTGTTATGAGAAATTTAGTAATCATGCCCAATGCGGCACAGCGTAGAGAATCTTTGAATTTGGGTGAGTTTGCAGAAGAAGCAACCATTATCCAAGACGAAGCAACAGCAAAGTCGGGTGTGAGTTTCCTTGAAGCGAATACCGATGAAATCACCATGAACGAGCTTGCGAACAAGTGTGTCGTTCCAACATGGGCGAACCAAGAGCTGACTATCGCCCACCAAGATTTTATATCCTGCGTGCATGATGCAGCCAGTTCCTTCTATGCAGGAGAACGGCTGAACAGCCCCGATATAAGGGTTTCGCACATTGTCAGAGGCAGAGTACCGCAAGCATTGGGAAAGAAAGCCTCAGAGCTTTTAGAATGCGAAAAGACGCAGTTCTACCAACGGCTTGCGTTTGCTTTTACCATCCCAACCATTACCGAAACGGTAAGAGGGCAACGGCTTGAATTGTGCATCGGTGGAGTGCGGAACTACAGCGACCTCAATCTGTACCGAGCCACCAAAGGAATAGAGAAGTTCTCCGTCTTTGTCGGTTGGAGGGTGCATATCTGTTCCAATCAGGTGCTAACTGGTGAAGGGCTGAAATACAACATGGAGGTGACGAGCATCAGTGAACTCTATCGCAACGTGCTTGAACTGTTCCACAGTTTTAATCCTGCAAAGGAAATCCACCTGATGCAGATGCTTACCGACACCTCACTATCCGAAACCCAGTTTGCGCAAATCGTAGGACGGATGCGGATGTACCAAGCATTGTCACCTGCAAGACAGAAAGCAGTACCAAGACTACTGATAACCGACAGCCAGATTAATTCTGTTTGTCGTGACTACTACAGCAACGAGGTGTTCGGAGCAAAGGATAATGCTATATCCATGTTCGATTTTCATAATCTTCTAACGCAGGCTAACAAAGGCAGCTACATAGATACTTATCTGCAACGAGCCGTAAATGCTACGGAAGTCAGTGTAGGGCTTAACAACGTTCTGCAAGGAATAGATAACAAATACGCTTGGTTCTTGGGCTAAGTGGTGTTGATTGAGAGAGAGGAAAGGGCAGCTATTCAGTTAGTTGTCCTTTCTTTATTTTATGAACTTCTTAAAAATACAATAATATGGAATTACAAAATAGTCGTGAATACAAGGCAGCACAAGAACTGGAACGAGCCTTAAACGATATGGGCTGGAGTCCCAAGAGATTCGCAGAAAGCACCCGATTCTACCACCGTACCCTACAGCAGGAATTAATGCGAACCATAGTGGCGGTTATCCAAATGATAGGTGACAACAGCTATGGAACAGACCTCAGGAACCAAGCATCGCATGAACTGTGTAAACGGATAATAGACAGCGGTGTGCTGGATGATACTTATCTTCCGTTCATCTGATAAAGTACAGACAACAATTATCAAGAGGACATCATCAGCGTGGTGTCCTTTTTTATTAATCAATCAAACATCACATAATCATGGATATAGATTATCAAGTGGGAGAAGTGGAGCTTTCCTATAAATCAACAGTCAGAAAGAAACTGAAAATCGCTACATCTTCCGATGCGTACAGAATGTTACTACCTACGTTCAGAGAAGATACAATCGGCTATAAGGAATATTTTAAAATCGTGCTTCTCAATCAAGCGCAGGAGGTTTTAGGATATACACAGATTTCGGAGGGAGGAATAACCGAAACGAGTGCCGATGTGCGGATAATACTGCAAGCAACTTTATTGGTGAACGCCACTGCCCTGATACTGGCTCATAACCATCCAAGCGGAAAACTACGCCCCAGTCGGCAGGATATTGCCTTGACGGAGCAGGTAAAGAAAGCAGCCGAGATTATGCGAATAACGGTCATAGACCACATTATTTTGACGGATGATAGCTATTACAGCTTTGCCGATGAAGGGCTGTTATAGGGTTCCTATTCCGGTCAGGTGGTGGGTAGCTGATATGGGTGCCCGTAATCTGACCGAGATAAAACATTCACTTTTATCAGAAGTGAACATTATGCTACTAATCAGCATTCTATATATATCGTCAAAAAATAAATATTCACTTATAATTAAATTGATATAAAACTGAATATAATGAGCTTAAAATTTTCAACTACCACAGCAGACTATCTCGTGTGGTCGGATGCAATGAACCTAATCCGTAAATTAGCCAAAGACGGAAATTATAAGATTTCACTTCTCATATCTTTGGGATGCTTCACTGGTTTAAGAATATCTGATATTCTCGCTTTAAGGTGGAAGCAGATACTTGGTACGGACGAGTTTACGATAATAGAGAAAAAGACTGGTAAGCAAAGAATAATCAGAATCAATCCCCAGTTACAGCAGCACATCAAAGAATGTTACAAGCATATAAATCCGGTCGGAGTTAATGCGCCAATCCTCATAAGCCAGAAAGGAACGGTATTCACAGTCCAACGGATTAATGTCGTTCTTAAAGAGGTGAGAAGGAAGTACCGATTAAAAATTAAGAACTTCTCTTGCCACAGCCTTAGAAAGACTTTCGGAAGGCAGGTTTATACAATGAATGGGGAGAACTCGGAACTTGCTTTAATCAAATTAATGGAGCTGTTCAACCATAGTTCGGTTGCTATCACCAAACGATATTTAGGGCTTCGTCAGGAAGAAATTCTTCAAACCTACGATTGCCTTACCTTTTAGAAAAAGAGGTCAGGGGGCTAAAAAACAGCCATTCCTGACCTCTTTTTTAGAAGATGAAACTACCAGCCATACTGTTCATTTATTTTTTTGAACTCCGCATCAAGAGCTGAATAAAACCCAGAACTATCATCAGCGGTTGCCAACCTCACTGCGGCTTCTTTCCTCAACTCAATATAACTTTGATACAATTGGAAAGTAAGTTCCTGCCTGAATACATTTTCATTCCCAATGAAATCAACAAGGTATTTATTCCTGATTCTAATTGGGAAACGCCTGAAAAGACACAGTTCAAATGTCAAAAGCTGAAAATTGGTGTCTTTCAAAAATCCAGACTGGGAAGCATACATGTTGAGTTGCTTGTCACTATTCCTAAAAAAGAAATTCGGATATCCAGCAGCAAAGAATAAGGCAGGTTCGCCTTTCCTATAAAGCTTCTCCATATAACCGCTTTCTTCTTTGGTAAAAAGACAAGCTAATTTCTCCAAAGCAGGTTGAACTTCTTTATAGTTAGTCAACAAACTTACTTTATATCCTAATTGCATAATTTTGAATCCGTCCAAAGGAACTCCAAATATGCTTTCGGCATCTTCTACCATAGATGGAATGGATTGATACAAACTGGGAATACAAGATATTTCAATTTGGCTGGGTGTGACTTGAACAGCATAGTTATCGCCATGCCCTCTAAGATGAAAACCACCCCTTACACGTTCAATACTCATCTCCTGCAATTGGGAAGAGATGTCTTCTATTATATCATAGTGCTCTGTTTTCGAGCTTTCTTTTAATAGCCTGATATGGCTATACTGTGGAGCTGTGGTTATTTCCACGATAACCCCTTTAACATAGTCTTTCATGTTCTATGGTTTCAGATTGTTTAATACTCTTGTTATTTTCTCATTCAATTCTCTCATTAACTCCGCTTCCTGCATTATATTCGCTTGGCTCTGAATTTCTCGGAACATAGCTCGTAAACGTGAATAGGAGTTTGGAGAGGAATAGACACCATACTCTTGCATGATTGCGATACGCTTAGTAACAAAGTCTATGGGCAATATCTGCAAGGCTTTTGCTATGATGTAATAAAAGCCCTCTTTGGGAGTTCTAATCATTCCAATAGCATCATCAACGAGAGTTTTTCTCTTTGCGATTGCAAAGTAAGATTCTGCCCATAATTCCACTATCTTGTGATAAAATCTTTCATCGTACAAGGTGCGCCCTTTAACTTCCGGTTCTTTTAGTTGTGCAGGAAGTACCTTATACCATTCTCGTTCATAACGTAGCAGGTTTACTCCTTTTACTCCTTTGGGATGTACTTTGTATCTCTTTAAGAACTCACAGAGCTTATCATAAAAAATAAGCTTTTGCAGGTATTTTTCATTCTCTTGCATATAATACAGAGTTTCATCCTTTACACTCAAGCATTTCTTAAAACTCTGCAATTCTCCTAAACAGTCTAAGTACAATTTAACCGAATGTTTCATACTGAATGTAGCCGCTACATCTATCCGCGTTACATTTATGTTATTCATGTCAAAGTGCAACTTATCCGAAAGCGTTTCAATACATTTTTGCACCTCTTCACGACTCAACATGAATGTGTTGTCGGGATAGATTAAACGAGGAAGGCTACCAGTAGCACTTAACCAGTTCATACCAAACTTAAATTGGAAGTCGCCTATCTTCACCCGACTATAAAGCCACTCTCCAGTTTCTTCATCTATAATTCTCTTCACCTTCTCAAGATGTTGATTGAGAGAACTCAAATCTAAAGCCTTATCGTGGTGGTAGAAATTAATTGTGTCATACATAGGCTAATGTTATTATAGTTTATATACCAATTTTGTAGTGCACTTCCCCCTTATTATATAAGTTAACAGTGAATGCCTTCCTGCTTCCAATTTTATGACTAAAGCGACTTTGTTTTGCATAAAATCTGCTTGTAACAAGTCCTCTGCATTTGGATATGATAATGGGAAATCTGCATGATACAATTATCCTCTCCCGTTAATTTTATGATTTTCCATGAAAACCTCTAAATCGGTTCTTTTCACATAAATCTTTCGTCCAAATTGACTGAATGGAATCCTTCTTTCATTTCGATACTTTTGCCATGTTTTCCTTGAAATGCCAAGCTGTTTCAGAACTTCATTTGATGGAATCCACTCTTCCCCTAAATTTGTCTGAGAGTGCGAGCTTTGTAAAGATGCTTTAATTGATTTTACATCTTCTATTAATTCATCCACGATTTTTTGTGGAACTAAAGTCATTAAGGTTGTTTCCATACCTTTTCTTCATTTTTGGGTTATTAAATTGCTGTTAATTACCAATTATGATGCGAAGGTATGTAATCGGTTAAATATAAATTGGGGGCATTTCTCTGGTTCTTTTTAGAGAAATGCCCCCAATATTTTAGAAGAATCTTTCTATGACGTTTTTGCTTCGAGATACCGTTTGATAAGGTCGCGTTTTTGTCTGTTCTTGCCTTTTTCGTCTTCTATTTCTTGAGCATATCCCATTTGAACTATTATGTCATATATGAATACACAAGGTTTGGTTAAAATATCTATACTATTGTTTCTTGCTATAATTTGATAAATAATAGGACCCAATATCGCAAGGGGAGTGCTTGTGAATTTTGAATGCTTAATCTCTTGTTCTAAATATGCTTTTATTCGCTCTAAAACGTTAACTGCAAGGGCATCAGGTTTCTTATATGGAGCAAGAGCAATGAAAGCTTTGTACTCCTCATTTGAAATTTTTTTGGAAGAGTTTATATATCGATTGGTTTTATTTGTTGATGTGCATTCGGGAGAAAAGAGTACTCTTTTTCCCATCGTGTAGAGGGCAATTCCGATTTCATATTTGCAGTTTTCTCGGAAGAACATAAGATATGTAGAGTAGTTATCCAAAATAAGCTCTTGGTTATCTATTTCTGATTTATGGAGAATATCTCTTTTGATTCGCTCTCCTTGGGGGCATTCTTTTATTGAAACAGAACATGTAAGTGTGCTGTTGTTTATCAGTGCTTTTGCAAATATTATTAATGTTTGAGCTATTTGTAGTTTTTTGTTTAACATTTGGTAGGTTTGCTCTTTAAAATTGGCTCTTGATACAATAGATAAGCAGGCTAAATCAATGTAATCGTCTTCTGTTAGTTCAAAGTTTTCATTAGAAATACTTTTGAATTTATTGATTTCTTTTTGTAGCTCTTCTTTGCCTTCTTCCGTTTCCAGATATTTATAACCTACTGGATTATATATGTAGTCATTCATATTTTCCTAATTGAGTTGAATAAATTCAGTTTTTATTTCTTTATTTGGTTTAATAGTTCTTTTAGCTTTTCGGGATTGAGAGTTTGGAGTTGTTGCAGAAGTAATTCTTCATTTATACTTTCTGATTCAAACATTTTGTCTATTGTCTCATCTGCTTCACGTGCGTTGAACTCAGCTAAATATTCTTTAGTTATATCAATGTCAGAATGCCCAAGGACATTAGATATATGATATACATTTGCGTCTTTTTCGCTTGCGATGTTAGCGAAAGAATGGCGGGCAATATGCATACTTATTTTCTTTTCAATACCTGCCATTGCTGTGAGTTTTTTAAGATATTTATTTAATAAACTGTTTTTTCCGTTTACGGTTTGTAATAATCTTGTTTTTATTTCGTAAGGAAGTTGTTTCTTTTCTTCCCATGTAGTTGCTTTCGCATATGGTGCTTCATTGTTTAATAGTGGAAAGATATAGTTAGAGTTTCTATGATTCAGATTTATATATTTTTCTATGATTGCTTTGGCGGCAGGAACAAGTTTTATAGATTTTGGGGTTGATGTTTTATCCATTCGATACCTTACTCTCCAAATTCCATTATCGTTTATTATATTATTCCCTCTTAATTGAATCAGGTCTCCAGCCCTTATCCCACCACAGTAAAATGCAAATAGAAAGCAGTTCCTTGTGTGCCATAATAAGCTATTTTCCGGTAGTTCTAAAGATTCTAAGGCTTTTATTTCTTCTGTAGTTAGCTTTTCTTTGCTGCTTTCTATAGTACTGCATTCAAAATCTTTGAATGGGTTTTCTCTTAGAAAAAGACCATCTTCCCTTAATTCTACGAGTCCTTTGTTATAAAGACTTTTAAAGTTGTCAAACTGCTTGTTAATAGTGTTTTGATGCAAAGTTAATTCGTAGTTTTTTGTGTTAGGAATCCTTTGTAAGTAAGTCTTGAATTTATTGAGAAAGGATAGGCTGATTTCATTGAAAAGTAGGTCTTTTCTTAATTTATCTATATATTCTTGAAGCCTTTTTCCGCTACGTGGAATTGAAGGGATGTTTTCAGGGGATATATTATTGATGAAAAATTTGAGCTTGTTCAGAAAGGTGATATACTTTGTGTAGGTACGATAGTCGCCAGCCTCTAAAGTCTTTTGAGCAAACCCTTCGGCAAAAGTAATGAATGAGAATACCTTTTTCCCAGCCTGCATTGTCGCAGCGATGTTTTGTGAAGTAATGCCTTTTCCTTCTTCTTCTAGTGTTTGAGCTGTTTCTTCTGCTTGCTCTCTTATTCTTTTTAGAGTCTGATTTAAAACTTTGAAATTGGGGTCTGATTTGCGGACTTCTTGCTTCTTGGGATTCCAATCATTTGGAGATTGAAGTTCAACCGAAGTTTTGATTCTCTTATGCTTTTTGTTTTCAGTTATACGGAATAGAACTACATAAGTGCCTCTTTGGGAAGGTCTACAATTTAATTCAAAATTATAAGTTGCCATAGATTATGTGAATATGTGTTTTCTCTCCAAAGGTAGGCTATTTATAGAATTGCTGAAACTTTTGCTGAAACTTTTTGGTTATTTTAATACTTTTATTTGCCTTCCATTTCTCTAAATTATTTTGTAATTAATTGATTTATAGATGTAATTTGGTGTAATAGATGTAGTTTGAATATAAAATATTTAGTCCCGCTTCGAGTACGAGTATTCTTTTTTTTGAAAGGCTTTATGAATATAGATTCATGAAGCCTCATTTGTTTTTATGAGTGTACTATGTACGGCTAACACCGGAAAGTACGATGGTGAAGAAGTTGTTCAACTTTATTTGAGAGATGAATATGCTTCAGTAGTGCAACCGTTGAAGCAATTGAAACATTTTGCACGCCTCTTTTTGAAGTGTGGAGAAGAACAGGAAGTGAAGTTTATTTTGTCCGAAGAGGATTTTGCACTTGTCGATCGGAATTTGAAAAGGGGGGTAGAACCGGGAACTTTCCAAGTAATGATCGGTGCTGCTTCTGATGACATCAGATTGCAGACGAAAGTGGAGATAAAATAGGAGATACTCTCTATTCATCTATGAAACAAAAATATCAAATTTAGATCTCACAGTGATTTGCACCTGTTTTATTGTCAAATTGTCAATATAATATCTAAACGGATGAATATCAGGTAGTTACTGTCTGACAATAACCATTGATAATAGGCTGACAATAAAATATCCCGACTTTTATTGTCAGCCTTGCTTTTATCTCTTATGATAGCTTTATAACCTGATAAACAGTACCTTTATAAGTATGTTTCGAGGTAATTCCGCACTTTTGAAGCATTCTCCCGAAATGATATACTTTGTTGTCGGACAATGAAATACCGCTTTTCTTCTTCAAGTAATTCAGTATTTCTACCGGAGTAAAGAATTCACCTTCCTCTCCCGCTTGTGGAGCCCTAAAGTATTGATAAAACAGTTGGAGCATAGCCGGTGTTTGCTCAAACTCCCGGTTGTTCTCGGTCATAATCTGCTCGTCTTCACTATTAAACCAGTAACGCTCACCATGAGAAATTTCGTGCATGGCTTGCGCGTAAAGCTGCTCATAATCTATCGGCTGTGTAGTGTCGATGTTCCCTGTCACTTCAATACAGATGAAGCGACGGCTCCCCGAAGGGTCGGTCAACAGATCCTTCTGATTGCTTGTACCGATAAATGAAGCATACCGTTGTAACTCAAGCACCGAGCGGCCATGTGGTTTTCGAAGGTTGACCACCGGTTTTTGGAGAATATGTTTCAGAAACCCCTGTTGGGGCAGCGTAATCTGATCGAACTCATCAATGTTGATGAGCGCAAAACGATTCAGATACAGTTCCGCATCCCGTTTCTGGCTGAAATCAATACTGTCCGTATAGTAAGCCCGGAGTGCAGGCGGAATCATTTCACGGCAAAAAGTAGATTTATGAGTTCCTTGTGCTCCCACTAATATAGGTGATGTACTATTGGCATACATTTTATTTACTCCTCTCCAATGCGAAACCATATTCAAGAACCAGCGATGAAAAAGTAATTCCCAATGCGGATTATTGCAGGGAACCCTGTTGGCTAACGCATGGATACGGTCTTTCCCATCCCAATGTGGCAGGTGAAACAGAAACTCCTCTAGCGGATTATAGATAGGCACACGGTTGGAGTGCAAGTAACGGTCTATGTCCCTGTCCCATACTCCGATTCCTTCAGATTGGGCGTCCAGCATAATGCTGTTTTGTGCCCGTTTGTCGATGGGATGGAAATAGAACCGGAACGAGAAACGCTCCCGGTATTCCACCTCTCCGATCTGCGTATTGTAACGGAGCTCATAACGGCGGTTCATAAATTCATCCATTTGCAGGCTAAGGCGTTGCTCTTTGGTCAGACAGTTGCTTTTCGGCACTCCCTTACATTCCTTATATACGTTTCTTATCATTTCACGTACCAGCATTGGATTCTTTCTTTTGTTGTAACGGATGATGGTGCGTCTGGTTGCCTCCTCTTCCGGAATGCCTGAGTAGTAGCAGTTCTCGGCAAGCGGGACTATTAATATTTGCAAATCATCATCCCGATGCCAGGCTTGGTCCATTTCTTCAAAGGTCTTTCGCAATGCCGCTTCATAAAGAAGTGCCACTGTATCCTCCGTATCATATCCCGGCAGGGCACGATTCAATGGCGATGCTTCTGTGCTCGATTTCTCATGATAAGTCATCTCGCCGGGCATACCGATAGGTTGTGAAAGATAGAAAGGAACAGGAGTGGGGCGATAAATCAAGTCCGGATCATAGCTAAGACGTGAGAACTGTTCCAGTTTCGGCTCTTTTAGCAGAATATTGAAAGGAAGTTGAGGCTGATAACATTTGATGGCTAGGCGATAGGCATGTGCCTGAAACACTTCGGCCTCTTCCGTTGTTTGCGGCAAAGTGCCGTCCGGTCGGGTGAAGCAAGTCCATATCTTGACACTTTTGCCGCTTGCTCCCATGAAAGCCAGCATTGTCTGAGGAAGTTCGGCAGCCTTTTGCTTCACAATCTCCACTTCTGTTTTTTCCGGCTAACGGACCGACGGTCAGTTCTACTATCCCATTGTAGGTTTTCATTTGCCTCACTCCGTTCACTCGCCCGAAAGCTGCGGCAGGAATCACTCGCGGCAATTTGCTAGTGAGTGAACAAGGTTCGTCGGGCAGAACAAAATGCAGGGCTTGGCGTAGTTCGGATACCGGGCGGAGCTTGGTCTCTCTTTTCATTTTTTCTATCAACAGGTCGATGTTTACCACACTTAATGCTTCCGTATCTCCATTTTCCCTGATTTGTGTAATTTTCATTTCTATTTATCTCAAATTTTATAGAGTTGTAAGTGTTTGTTTATAGGTTTCAAAGGTACGGATAAGGTGCTTGTGAAACAAGCTATTTGGCTTTTATCATGATAAAGAATAAGCTTTTGGAGGATGAGAAGCGGATATACTTCCACTATCACACGGATGTATTTCCATTTGTGTGCCGATATAGTTCCGCTAAGGTATCAGTGTCTTTAGTTTGTCACGGCCGTGGTGAGATCTTCTCACAGCCGTGGTAGGAACTCATCACAGCCGTGGAGAGATCTAACCACGGCCGTGACAAATTGGCAATGTCAGTGCATTAGTATAAATGAATAGGCTGACAATAGAAGTTCTAGCTTCTTATTGTCAGCCTATTGTCAGGGCTTATTGTCAGCAGGTAAGCGGTTGATAATCATTGCGCTATTCAAGAAAAGACGTCAGCTGACAATAAAAACCTTCAAATTAATATGTAAACCTAAAACCTAATGAAACCTTTCTACTTGTAATAATAATCAAAATCTTTAATAATATAATAGTGTGTGCTTGATTTTACTGCGGCAAAGATAAGGCAGAAAAATAAAATAGAAGTGTAATTTTGTTTCATATATGGTATACAAATGATTCATTGAATCAGGATTTCTATTAATTGGTCAGTTTGTATCATTGTTCACAAAAGAAATCCTCCTTCACTTGCCTAAAGACAGTTGAAGGAGGATTTTATCGATGAATAGGGTTCTTTTTACCTACTTCTCATCATTCTTACGAATTTCTACGCGACGAATCTTACCGCTGATTGTCTTCGGAAGTTCATCGACAAATTCAATCACACGCGGATACTTATAAGGAGCAGTCACTTTTTTTACATGATTCTGCAATTCCTTAATCAGTTCTTCACTTGCACGGGCTTTGTAGTCTTTCGAAAGAACAATCGTAGCTTTTACTACCTGTCCGCGAATTTCGTCCGGTACACCGGTGATAGCACATTCAATGACTGCCGGATGCGTCATCAACGCGCTTTCTACTTCGAACGGGCCGATACGATAACCGGAACTTTTGATAACATCGTCCGCACGGCCTACAAACCAGAGATAACCGTCTTCATCTTTCCAGGCAACGTCACCGGTGTAGTAGATACCGTCATGCCAAGCTTCGCGAGTACGTTCCGCATCACGATAGTACTCTTTGAAGAGACCGATGGGTTTACCTTTGCTGGTGCGGATTACGATTTGTCCTTGTTCTCCGGCTTCAACGGAACGACCTTCGTGGTCTATCAAGTCAACGTCATATTGAGGATTCGGCAGTCCCATGCTTCCCGGTTTCGGTTCCATCCATGGCATCGTGGCTACGGTCAGTGTTGTTTCAGTCTGCCCGAAACCTTCCATTAGTTTGATACCTGTCAATTTTTTGAAGGTATCGAATACGGCCGGATTCAATGCTTCGCCTGCAATGGTGCAATATTTGAGTGAGGACAAGTCGTATTTCGTCAGGTCTTCATGAATCAGGAAGCGGAAAATGGTGGGAGGTGCGCAAAGTGAAGTGACATGATAGTCGTGTATCTTTTGCAGGATATCTCCGGGAGTAAATTTCTCGTGGTCATAAACGAAGATATTCGCTCCGGCAATCCATTGTCCGTAGAGCTTTCCCCAAACAGCTTTTCCCCAACCGGTATCGGCGATGGTAAGATGGAGGCTTTCCTCATTCAGATTGTGCCAGAAACTACCGGTTACGATATGTCCCAACGGATAGGTAAAGTCATGTGCTACCATTTTGGGTTCGCCGGTCGTGCCGGAAGTAAAATACATCAGTGAGATGTCATCATTGGTATTGGCATGGCGGGGACGTACGAACGGAGCGGCATTCTCAATTCCCTGATGGAAATCTTCGAAACCTTCGGGAATCTCAGGACCGACGCTGACCAGCTTCTCCACAGTGGGACAGTCGGGCATAGCCTCCTTGATATGTTGGAGAATCACTCCTTCACCGGCAGCCACAATCATCTTGATATCAGCGGCGTTGCAACGGTAGACTATATCTTTCTTTGTCAGCAGGTGAGTGGCGGGAATGACGGTCGCTCCCAGTTTATGAAGTGCGATAATACTATACCAGAATTCATAGCGACGTTTTAAAATCAGCATTACCATATCCCCGCGTCCGATCCCCAGACTTTGGAAATAAGAAGCCGTCATATCCGTATAACGTTTCATGTCGGCAAATGAGAACTGTCGGCTTTCGCCTTTGTCGTTTGTCCAAAGCAGGGCTTTCTTGTCGGGTTGCTCGGCAGCCCAAGCATCCACTACGTCATAACCGAAGTTGAAATTCTCCGGGACGTTTATTTTTAAGTTCTTGATGAAATCCTCTTGTGAGGCAAAGTTAGTCTTTGCTAAAAATCTTTCTATCATGATATTGTTACATAATTACAGCCAGAAAACGTACCGTTTTGCCGTCGAGCGCTTTCATGCCATGTGGAAGTTTGGAGTTAAAATAAATGCTGTCTCCTTGATTAAGGATAATTTCTTTCCCTTCGATGTTGATAAGCATACGACCTTCAATCACAAGGTTGAATTCTTGTCCGTTGTGCTTGTTGTAATGAATCGGCTCGTCATCACCTTTCGGCTCAACGGTCACAATGAAGGGATCGGCGGTGCGGTTCATGAATCCGGAAGCCAATGACTGGTATTTGTAGGCTTTCGTACGTTCTATACTGACACCTTTGCCTGCACGGGTTACGAAATAACTGCTCATCTTGGGCTCCTCACCGAACATCAGCGCATCAAGGGCTATGTTATAAGTGCGGGCTATCTTTTGCAGCATACTGACGGAGATGTCATAGTCGCCTGTTTCTGCGAGCCGGTATTCTTCGGCGGATATGTCACTGTCGCGGGCGATGTCCTCAGCGGTCAATTCCAACACATCCCGCAATCCACGGAGACGTTCTGCTATTTGTCTAATCTGATCATTCATGTTATTTAGTGATTAGTTTGTTAGTGATTAATGATTTGCAGCAGCCATTATTTGCTGGCCTTCATGGCTTTAATGATAGCGGAGGTGAAACCGTTATGTTCCAACTCGTTGATTCCTTTGATGGTGATTCCTCCCGGAGTAGTCACTTTGTCGATTTCCACGCTGGGATGAGTGTCATTATTCAGAATCAATGAGGCGGCTCCTTTCAGAGATTGTGCCACCATAGTCATGGCGTCTTTCGGACGGATACCCATTTCGATACCCGCTTGCATGGCTGCCTGAACGTATTTCAGAACGTATGCGATACCGCAGGAAGCCAACGCCGTAGCGGCTGTTATTTTGTCTTCGGGGATAAGCATGACTGTGCCCATCTCGCTGAATAGCCGGAGGATGAACTTGTCTTGTTCGTCATTTGTATTGCGGGCGGCAACGAGTGTCATACTTTCCAGTTCACTGATGGCGGTGTTAGGGATGAGGCGGAACATCGGCATTTCCGGCACTACCACATAATGTGCCAGCTCTTCAAAACTGATTCCTGCGGCTACGGATATAAGTATCTGTTTGCCCTTCAGCTTCAACTCGCGCATTACCGGCTGCATAAACCAAGGCTTTACGGCGAGGATAACGATGTCCGCTCCCGTTGCCGCTTCCGCGTTATTGTGAGTTGTAGAGATGTTCGGAAATTCTTTCTTCAGCTGTTCCAGCTTGCCGGCGCTGGGGTTGGATACGATAATGTCCGAATCTTCTATCAGACTTCCTTTTGCCAGACCACGGGCGATAGAACCACCCATGTTGCCTGCACCGATAATAGCTATTTTCATACGACGCTTGTTTTTAATGAATTGTTACAGACAAAGGTAACGGTTAATTGCGAAAAAACAAAAAGCAGCCCGGATAAGAAATAAAATTCTGAGGTAGGCTGCTTTTTATCGTTGGCTGTTTATTAATCAATATGAGCGGTTAGAGTACTTTTTTGAACCGGGCGAGGAATTCGTCGGCCTCCTCCATACTGAGACAGAGAGGGGGAAGCAGGCGAAGTACATTCGTGCCGCTTGCGCCGGTAAATACATGTTCGTCATAAATGAGACGGCTACGCAACTCTTTGATCGGTTCTTCAAATTCGAGTCCGATCATGAGTCCGCATCCGCGCACTTCTTTGATTTGCGGGAATTTCTTAAGTTCTTGCAGCAGGTAGTTACCAACCTTAGCCGCATTCTCTACGAGATTCTCCTGTTCGATGACGTCCATTACGGCAAGAGCCGCAGAACAAGCGAGGTGGTTTCCGCCAAAAGTCGTTCCCAATTGTCCGTATACAGGTTTGAACATCGGGCTGATTAAGACGCCTGCCATCGGGAAACCATTTCCGATCCCTTTGGCTACAGTGATGATATCCGGCTTGATGTCACAATATTGATGGGCGAAGAATTTACCGCTACGTCCGTATCCGCTCTGAATCTCGTCGAGAATCAGTATCGTTCCAGTTTCGCTGCAGGCTTTGCGGAGTTCCTGCATAAATTCAGCGGTCGGTATCTTGATACCGCCTACCCCTTGAATCCCTTCAATGATCACAGCACAGGTATCTCCTTTTGACAATTCTTGCTTCATCGCGTCGATGTCGTTCAGAGGGAGATAGGTCACGTGACCGTTATTGTTGATAGGTGCGATGATCGACGGATTGTTGGTGGCTTCTACCGCCAGAGACGTACGGCCGTGAAACGCCTTGTTGAAGGAAACGATTTTGGTACGTCCGTTATGGAACGAAGCCAATTTCAGAGCGTTCTCATTGGCTTCCGCGCCACTGTTGATAAGAAACAGGCTGTAGTCCTCGTAGCCGGAGATTTTTCCCAATCGTTCGGCTACCTGTTGTTGCAGCTTGTTGATGACGGAGTTTGAATAGAAACCCAAGTTTGCTACTTGGCTACTGACCATTTCTACATAGTGCGGATGTGCGTGTCCGATGGAGATAACGGCATGACCTCCGTAAAGGTCCAGATATTCCGTGCCGTTTTCATCCCAAACGTGACAACCCTTCCCTTTGACTATGTTGATATTATATAAAGGATATACGTCGAATAATTTCATAATTCTGTTATTTTTAAAAAGCACTCGGCTTCAAACGTAGGCCTACGGTTTCTTCCAGATTGAACATCAGGTTCATGTTATGAACAGCTTGTCCGCTGGCGCCTTTCAGCAAGTTGTCGATACAAGAGATAATCAATAGCTTGTCGCCATGCTTTTCCAGATGTATCAGACATTTATTAGTATTGACGACTTGTTTCAAGTCAATATTCTTGTCTACGATGTGTACAAAGGAGTCTTTGGCATAATATTCTTCATACATACGGACAATCTCTTCCTGTGATACTTTGGTCTTTACTACCAGAGTGGCAAAGATACCGCGTGGAAAGTCGCCCCGGTACGGGATGAAATTAATCTCTGCATCGAAGCTGTTCTGCAATTGCTTGAGTGACTGCTTGATTTCCGGCACGTGCTGGTGTTCGAATGCTTTGTACACACTCATATTATTGTTTCTCCAGCTGAAATGACTGGTAGCTCCCGGTTTTACGCCGGCTCCGGTACTTCCTGTAATGGCATTTACCATCACGTCGTCTGTCAACATCAGATTCTTGGCTAGCGGAAGCAAGCCAAGCTGGATACAGGTTGCAAAACAACCGGGATTGGCTACGTGCTTCGCCGTACAGGTGGCGCGGCGGTTCAGTTCCGGCAGTCCGTAGATGAAGTCATGATCGTCACTTTTGATGCGGTAATCCATGGAAAGGTCGATAATCTTCAAGTCTTCCGGTATGTTATGGCTTTCCATGAATTTCTTTGTGTCACCGTGGGCAGTACAGAAGAAGAGAACATCGATTTCGTCCAAAGGCAATTGATCGGTGAATCTCAGATCTGTCTCACCGTACAATCCTTCATGTACATCGGTAATTTTGTTTCCGGCATTACTGCTGCTGTTGATAAATACGATTTCGGTTTCCGGATGGTTGAGTAGCAGACGGATTAATTCGCCTGCTGTATATCCTGCGCCACCAATGATTCCTGCTTTAATCATATCTCTTCGTCTTTATGGTTATTATAGTAAACACGCAACGGAGTAGAAGTCACTTTGATAAAGCCTTTGGCGTCTTCAGCCGTCCAGCCTTTCTGCATCTCACCGTATTCTCCGAATTTAGTCTTAACAAGGTCATCTTCGGATTCTACGCCTACGGTAGAGAAAGAAAGCGGACGAAGTTCGAGGATAGCCGTACCGTTTACGTTGCGTTGGCTTTCCTGCAACATCGCTTCGATATCACGCATGACAGGTTCCAAATACTGGCTTTCGTGCAGGAACATACCATACCAGTTGGCTACCTGATCTTTCCAATATTGTTGCCATTTGCTCAATGTATATTTTTCGAGGAAACGGTGAGCGCCGATAATCAACATCGGAGCGGCAGCTTCGAATCCTACGCGGCCTTTGATACCGATAATCGTGTCACCTACGTGCATATCACGGCCGATGCCGTAAGCTGCGCCAATCTCTTCCACTTTCTGGATAGCCTTGATCGGGTCGTCAAACTTCTCGTCGTTGACAGCCTTCAGTTCGCCTTTCTCGAAAGTCAGACGGAGCTGTTCGCTTCCTTCTTTCTGAACGTGTTTCAAGTAAGCCGATTCCGGCAGTCCTTGTGCGGAATCAAGAATCTCACCGCCACAAATGGAAGTACCCCAAAGGCCTACGTTATAAGAGTATTTCAGTTTGGTGAAGTCTGCGCTGAAACCATGCTTGTTCAGATAGTCTATTTCCTCCTGGCGGCTCAATGCCATATCACGGGTTAATGTGATAATCTCCACGTTCGGTGCCAGCACTAAGAAAGTCATGTCGAAACGGATCTGGTCGTTACCTGCTCCGGTAGAACCGTGAGCGATGGCGTCCGCACCGATTTCATTGGCATAGCGTGCAATTGCCAATGCCTGGAAGATACGTTCGGAACTTACTGAGATAGGGTAAGTGCCGTTGCGCAGTACATTACCGAAAACCATGTATTTCAGACTCTTCTCGTAGTATTCCTGAGTGACGTCCAACGTTACATATTTCACAGCTCCCAGTTTGTAGGCGTTCTCTTCGTTCGTCTTTAGTTGTTCTGCGCTGAAACCGCCTGTATTGGCACAAGCTGCATATACTTCGTAACCTTTTTCTTTGGCGAGGTACATGACGGTGAACGATGTGTCCAGTCCGCCGCTGAATGCCACCACTACTTTTTTCTTCTTTTCTTCCATAGTGTGTATATTTTAAATGTTATTTCTTTCTTGTTCTTTTTTTATGTTCCGTGGGTCTGTCGGATCGTACAGCATGGCTGTGCAGATACAGAACTTACGGTTCTTGGCAACCAATATGTCGTGGTTGATACATCCTTCACATCCTTTCCAGAAAGCTTCGTCGTCTGTCAGCTCGTTGAAAGTGACAGGAACGTAGCCCAGTTCCGTATTCATCTTCATTACGGCCGCACCGGAAGTCAGACTGAATATTTTCGCTTTCGGCCATCGGAGGCGTGCCAGTTGGAAAGAAGCCTGTTTGATACGTTTTGCCAGTCCCAAACCACGGAAATCCGGATGAACGATCAGACCGGAAGTTGCTACATATTGCTTGTTCCCCCATGATTCGATGTAGGTAAATCCGGCAAATGTCTCTCCACAAAGTGCGATAATCGCTTTTCCTTCTTTCATTTTTGTCGCTACGTATTCGTGGGTACGTTCTGCGATTCCTGTTCCGCGTACTGCGGCAGCCTTTCTGATAGTGTCCAAAATAGTGTCAACGTAAACCTCGTGTGAGGCGTCGGCTACCATAACATCTATTTGCTGAGTGTCCATTTCTTTTATATAATATAGGTATAGTTATTCGATATTCGGGATGACGACTGCCAAAAGCTGGCGTATCTTGCTTGGGGTAACTCCTTCACGCAAAACTAACATGATTGTGTCGTCACCGGCAATGGTTCCCAGAATGTCACTGAACTCATTGTTGTCAATGTCGTATGCCATGCTGCTTGCATAGCCGGGACGGGTACGGATGACGGCAATGTTGCCGGAGAAATGTAAAGAGATAAATCCGTTGCTGCGCAACATTTCACCGGCGCTTTGGTCGGTGGAACGTTTATACATGATGTTGTTGGGCAATACATATACATACTTTCCGTTCATACTGGCAGCCTTGGCTACTTTCAGTTGTTTCAAGTCGCGGGAGAGGGTGGCCTGTGTCAGTTCGTAGCCTTCACGGTTCAACTCTTGCAGCAGTTCTTCCTGTGAACCGAGCTCCTTGCTTGAGATAATCATTTTGATGGCATCTAACCGATTTGCTTTCTTCTTCATTGTATATTTATTCTAAGAATGGCGCAAAAGTATGCAATATTTCGGAGAAAAGATGCATAAAACCAAAGTTTTTTTGCATAAAAGTGAAAAATATGCTAAACGGTGAGAGCCTGCTTTTTTTGTTTTGTGTCAAAATGTATATCCTTTCAATCAAAATGAGTAAGGGACAGGAGGAGGGAATCGCCTATCTTTGCCATGTAGGTAAATGGATACCTTAAATATATAGTACAGAATACCATGAAACAAAACTTTTTTGCAGTCGACCTGGGCGCAACGAGCGGCCGTACAATCTTAGGAACTTTCATCGAAGGCGGATTAAATCTGGAAGAGATTAATCGTTTTCCTAATCATCTGATTGAGGTGGGTGGTCATTTCTATTGGGATATTTATGCATTATATCGCCATATTATTGACGGACTGAAGTTGGTTGCCCGCCGTGGTGAATCTATAGCCTCTATCGGTATTGATACTTGGGGGGTGGATTTTGTGTGTGTCGGAAAAGACGGAAACCTGCTCCGTCAGCCATACGCGTATCGTGATCCGCATACGGTGGGAGCACCGGAAGCCCTTTTTTCACGTATATCCCGTAGTGACGTTTACAGTAAAACGGGAATTCAGATAATGAATTTTAATTCACTTTTTCAGTTGGATACTTTACGCCGTAACCATGACAGTGCATTGGAGGCGGCAGATAAGATTCTGTTTATGCCGGATGCGTTGAGTTATATGCTTACCGGAGAAATGGTGACGGAATATACGATTGCTTCGACAGCACAGCTGGTGAATGCGCAGACACGGCGTCTGGAACCGGAGTTGCTGAAAGCGGTTGGACTGAGTGAGAAGAATTTCGGTCGTTTTGTATTCCCGGGCGAGAAAGTCGGGGTATTGACGGAGGAAGTACAAAAAATAACAGGACTGGGGGCAATACCTGTCATTGCAGTAGCCGGTCACGATACGGGTTCTGCGGTTGCCGCCGTTCCGGCATTAGACCGTGACTTTGCATATTTGAGTAGCGGAACTTGGTCACTGATGGGAGTTGAGACTGATAGTCCGGTGATTAATGCTGAAACGGAGGCGTTGAACTTTACCAATGAAGGTGGCGTGGAAGGAACCATCCGTCTGTTGAAGAATATCTGTGGAATGTGGTTGTTGGAACGTTGCCGTCTGAATTGGGGGGATACAAGTTATCCTGAATTAATCAGTGAGGCGGATACGTGTGAACCGTTCCGTAGTTTGATTAATCCGGATGATGGTTGCTTTGCAAATCCTGCTGATATGGAAAAAGCCATTATTGAATATTGCCGGGTTACCGGACAACCGGTTCCGGAGAAACGCGGACAAGTGGTGCGTTGTATCTTTGAAAGTCTGGCTTTGCGTTATCGTCAGGTTTTGGAAAATCTGCGTTCACTCTCTCCACGACCTATAGAAACATTGCACGTGATTGGCGGAGGTAGTCGGAATGACTTGCTGAATCAGTTTACGGCCAATGCTATCGGAATTCCTGTGGTGGCAGGACCGTCTGAGGCGACAGCCATCGGTAATGTGATGATTCAGGCTATGGCGGCAGGTGAAGCAACGGATGTTGCCGGTATGCGCCGGTTGATCCATAGCTCTATTCCGTTAAAAACTTATCAGCCGCAGGATACGGAAGCATGGGATGCGGCTTATATCCACTTTAAAAATTGTGTTCGATAATTAATTAGATAACCGACAGAATAATCATTTTAATAAAAGAATATCATGAAAAAAGAAGAACTGATTCAGAAAGCGTATGAAATTGCTGCGGAACGTTATGCGGCAGTAGGTGTAGACACCGAGAAAGTTTTGGAAACTATGCAGGATTTTCACCTGTCACTCCACTGTTGGCAGGCTGATGATGTGACTGGATTTGAAGTGCAGGCAGGTTCATTGACCGGAGGTATCCAGGCAACCGGTAATTATCCGGGCAAAGCTCGTAACATTGATGAGTTGCGTGCCGACATCTTGAAAGCCGCTTCTTATATTCCAGGTACTCACCGCTTGAACTTGCATGAGATTTATGGAGATTTCCAAGGCAAGGTGGTTGACCGCGATCAGGTAGAACCGGAACACTTCAAGAGTTGGATTGAATGGGGTAAGGAGCATAACATGAAGCTTGACTTCAACTCTACTTCTTTCTCTCATCCGAAATCGGGCGATTTGTCACTCTCCAACCCTGATGAAGGTATCCGCCAGTTTTGGATTGAACATACCAAACGCTGTCGTGCTGTTGCGGAGGAAATGGGTAAGGCACAGGGTGATCCGTGTATTATGAACCTTTGGGTACATGACGGAAGCAAGGATATCACTGTAAACCGTATGAAGTATCGTGCGTTGCTGAAAGATTCTTTGGATCAGATCTTCGCTACAGAATATAAGAATATGAAGGATTGCATCGAATCTAAGGTGTTCGGTATCGGTCTGGAAAGCTATACGGTAGGTTCCAACGATTTCTATATCGGTTACGGTGCTTCTCGCAATAAGATGATCACTTTGGATACCGGTCACTTCCACCCGACAGAAAGCGTAGCTGATAAAGTATCTTCATTGTTGCTTTATGTTCCCGAACTGATGTTGCACGTAAGCCGTCCGGTTCGTTGGGATTCAGACCACGTTACTATTATGGATGATCCGACAATGGAACTGTTCAGCGAAATCGTTCGTTGCGGTGCTTTGGACCGTGTACATTATGGTCTTGACTATTTCGACGCTTCCATCAACCGTATCGGTGCATACGTGATCGGCAGCCGTGCCGCACAGAAATGTATGACCCGCGCTTTGCTCGAACCGATTGCGAAATTGCGTGAATATGAAGCAAACGGACAGGGATTCCAGCGTCTGGCTTTGCTTGAAGAAGAAAAAGCGTTGCCTTGGAATGCTGTTTGGGATATGTTCTGCTTGAAGAACAATGTTCCTGTAGGTGAAGATTTCATTGCAGAAATTGAAAAGTACGAAGCCGAAGTAACTTCTAAACGATAAGTTATGGATATTTTAATCGGCTTGTTGATTATAGCCATCGGTAGCTTTTGCCAGTCCAGTTCATATGTACCTATTAAAAAGGTAAAGGAGTGGAGCTGGGAAAGCTTCTGGTTGATACAAGGTGTATTTGCCTGGTTGGTGTTCCCATTCTTGGGTTCACTGCTGGGCGTACCGCAAGGAGGCAGTCTGCTCGACTTGTGGGGAGCGGGAGGTGCCGGTATGAGCATCTTTTATGGTATATTGTGGGGAGTAGGAGGATTGACTTTCGGACTTTCCATGCGTTATCTGGGGGTTGCGCTAGGGCAGAGTATCTCGTTGGGTACTTGTGCCGGTTTCGGAACTCTTCTTCCGGCTCTTTTTGCAGGCACAAATTTGTTTGAAGGTAACGGGTTGATTCTGTTGTTGGGTGTTTGCATCACATTGGCGGGTATCGCTATTATCGGCTATGCCGGTAGCTTGCGTGCACAAAACATGAGTGAAGAAGAAAAACGTGCTGCCGTAAAAGACTTTGCGCTGACAAAAGGGTTGTTGGTTGCCCTCCTTGCCGGTGTCATGAGCGCTTGCTTTGCCTTGGGGTTGGATGCGGGAACTCCTATCAAGAATGAGGCTCTAGCCGGTGGAGTAGAAGGGCTTTATGCCGGTCTTCCGGTAATCTTTTTGGTTACTCTTGGCGGATTTCTGACGAATGCCGCTTATTGTCTGCAACAGAATGTGGCTAATAAGTCAATGGGTGACTATGCCAAAGGAAAAGTGTGGGGCAATAATCTGGTGTTCTGCGCCTTGGCAGGTGTGTTGTGGTATATGCAATTCTTCGGATTGGAAATGGGTAAAAGTTTCTTGACAGAAAGTCCTGTATTGTTGGCTTTTTCCTGGTGTATACTGATGGCATTGAATGTAACTTTCAGTAATGTTTGGGGAATCATTTTGAAGGAATGGAAAGGAGTATCAAATAAGACTATAACTGTGCTGATAGCTGGTCTGATCGTACTTATCTTCTCATTAGTGTTCCCAAATTTGTTTTAAAATTTATAGGTACGGATTACAGAGATTACGCAGTTCTTTATAACTTGCGGCGAAATCTATGTAATCCGTATACAATTAAAAAATATATATAATGAAATCAATTTTAGAGAATCGTCCGGCACTTGCCAAAGAGGTAAATAAGGTGGCTGAAGTTGCCGGCTACTTGTGGCAGAAAGGATGGGCTGAACGTAATGGTGGTAATATCACTATTAATATCACAGAGTTTGTAGACGATGAAATCCGTCAGATGAAACCGATCAGCGAAGTAAAATCTATCGGTGTGACTCTTCCTTATCTGAAAGGATGTTATTTCTACTGCAAGGGAACTAATAAGCGTATGCGTGATTTAGCTCGCTGGCCGATGGAGAATGGTTCGGTTATCCGTATTCTGGATGACTGTGCCAGCTATGTGATTATCGCTGATGAGGCGGTGGCTCCGACATCGGAATTGCCTTCTCACCTGAGTGTGCACAATGACCTGTTGAGCAAAAACTCTCCTTATAAAGCATCTGTGCATACGCACCCGATTGAGTTGATCGCCCTGACACATTGTAAGAAGTTTCTGGAAAAAGATGTGGCTACCAATATGTTGTGGAGCATGATTCCCGAAACAAAGGCATTCTGCCCGCGTGGCTTGGGTATCATTCCTTATAAATTGCCTAGTTCTGTAGAACTGGCGGAAGCTACCATTAAGGAGTTGCAGGATTACGACGTTGTGATGTGGGAAAAACATGGCGTATTTGCAGTAGATTGCGATGCGATGCAGGCATTCGACCAGATTGATGTGTTGAATAAATCTGCTTTGATCTATATTGCAGCCAAGAACATGGGCTTCGAACCGGATGGTATGAGTCAGGAACAGATGAAGGAAATGACTGTTGCTTTCAATCTTCCTAAATAAAATAAACCAATAAACAACCATGAATCGCATTATTTTAAATGAAACTTCTTACTTCGGTGCAGGCTGCCGGAGTGTAATTGCTGTAGAAGCAGCCAGACGTGGCTTTAAGAAAGCTTTTTTTGTAACGGATAAGGATCTGATCAAGTTTGGTGTGGCTGCCGAAATCATTAAAGTGTTTGACGACAATCAGATACCTTACGAACTTTATAGTGATGTAAAAGCCAATCCTACTATTGCTAATGTACAAAACGGAGTGGCTGCTTACAAAGCTTCCGGTGCAGACTTTATCGTTGCTTTGGGCGGCGGATCTTCTATTGACACTGCTAAGGGAATCGGTATCGTTGTGAATAACCCGGATTTTGCCGATGTGAAGTCTTTGGAGGGTGTGGCTGATACCAAGCATAAAGCGGTACCTACTTTCGCACTGCCTACTACTGCCGGAACGGCTGCCGAAGTTACTATCAATTATGTGATTATCGATGAAGATGCACGTAAGAAGATGGTGTGTGTAGACCCGAACGATATTCCTGCTGTGGCTATCGTAGATCCTGAATTGATGTACTCCATGCCGAAGGGGCTGACTGCTGCGACGGGAATGGATGCCTTGACTCATGCCATCGAGAGTTATATTACTCCGGGTGCTTGGGCTATGAGTGATATGTTTGAATTGAAGGCGATTGAAATGATTGCACAGAATTTGAAGGCGGCTGTGGATAACGGTAAGGATGTGGCGGC
>UMCR01004618.1_pt1 | contig 31208 bp, 30 predicted proteins | sample 1964301 | NCBI WGS metagenome assembly UMCR01 (sample SAMEA4835975, study PRJEB28245) | human gut metagenome | biome: gut microbiome; material: fecal sample | place: Denmark | collected 2008
CTTCCATGTGGGCAGCGGTTTTCGCCGATGTCGGCGTATCCGTCATTGCCATTTTAAACGCTGTGCGCGCGCTTAACGTAAATAAATACAAAAATGAGCAGGAACGCGTTTTAGCTGCCCAAAATACTATCCACGCCGCCGCAGAAGCTGCTTGACAGCAGGAAGTGATGGATATGTATGAACCGATTTTACAAGAAGATTTTGCTGTTTTAAATGCTTCCGAACTTTGCAAAATACTTTGTGACTATAACCGTATGCGTCTGCTTTTGCTGTTATCGGACGCACAGGAACGTACTATAAGTGAAATTACCGTAAAACTGCAATCTTCTCAATCACTAGTTTCACATCAGGTACGCTTGCTGAAAGAAGTACATATTTTAACTACGAGAAAATCAGGAAAATATGTATACTGCAAAATTACTGACCATTTTATTTCAGCTATTTTACAATTACTGCTTCTTTATACAAAAAAACATATTAATAAAGCGTCTTAAACATTAATACCCCAAAAGCGTTATGCCTTTGGGGTATTTTGTGTTTCATGCTATCAGTCGATGCTGATAAGTTCGTACTGCGGGTTGCCCATTTTCAGTTCGCGCATGGCAACAAGCTGATGCAGCCCGTGGCGGCTTTCAATGCGTTCCACCAAATCGTGGCGGTCTTTTTCGGGCTGGGCGTAAACAAGGTCAATGCTGGCCTGGTCAATCGCCAGAAGGTCGGTAGATGCCAGAATGCCGATATCCGGAATGGTAGGCTCTGCTGCTGCAACGCCCGCGCAGTCGCAGTCTACGGACATGCGGCGCATTACGTTAATAAACACAATGTGCTTGCCGAAATAATCAATGGTTGCCTTGGCAGATTCAGCCATGTTTTCCATCAGCATTTCTTTGGCAGGCCATGCGTTCCAGTCCTCCGGCAGCGGCTGGCCGTAAACGCCGTGAACCATTGCTTTGCCTATTTTGCCGTCGGCGCAGCCAATGGCAATGTTCTTCATGCTGCCGCCGTAGCCGCCCATGGCGTGGCCTTTAAAATGGGTTAATACAATCATGGAATCGTAATTAACGATATGCCCGCCCATGGAAATTTCTTTAAAGTGCTTGCCCCCGCGTACCGGCAGCATAACGGTGCCTTCTTCGTCCATAATATCAACCGGGCAGAAATCCCAGCCGTTAAGGGCAATGGTAGCGCGGTGCTTTTCGGTAGTATCGCGCCCGCCTTCGTACAGGGCGTTGGTTTCAACTATATTGCTATTGGGCACATGTGCCTGAAAAGCCTTTACCATTTCGCGCGGCAGAATGTTCGGGCCGTGCGGTTCGCCGGTATGCAGTTTAATTGCAACCTTGCCGTAAATGCCTTCGTTAATCATATCATAAAGTTTAATAAGAGTATCAGCGTTGATGTTTTTGCTGAAATATACTTTGGCACGGCTGCCTGCGCCGCCGTTTGCGGAAACCTTTACGCTTCCTTCGCCTGCTGCAAACACGTTTCTTACCCCCTCAAGATTATACGCCGCAACACCGACAGCGGCAGTTCCGGCTGCTTTTAAAAAGTCGCGTCTTGTCATTTTTTTCATTTTGCATTCGCTCCTTTAGCCATAATTTTGCTGTCAGTTATATCCTACTACTTGAAGTTCAGTCCATGTCAAGCAAAATTTCAAGCACTTGTAAAAGCCCCTACAAGGCTGTCGGTACGCGGGCGCAAAACCGTGTCATAGCTCATCAGCTGATAATCGGCCAGGCGTGCCATATTCTGCAAAGCCTCAATTTTTTGCAGCAGCACATCACGCGCCTGCGCCAGTATTTTCTTGCGCTGCTGGCAGGTCTGTTCGCCCAACTTGGCAAGGTTTATATAATCGGCAATAGCCTCCAGCGACATGCCCGCGCCTTTTAAAGTCTGAATGAAAGCAACCCACTCCACAAAATTTTCGTCATAATTGCGTACGCCGCCGCTGGTACGCGGTACGGCGGGTATAATGCCCATGCGCTCGTAATATCTTAATGTGTCTGCCGATACGCCGGTTCTTGCAGCAATCTCTTTAATAGTCATTTTCAGCCCCTCCTTACAATGTTCCCTGACGGATTTTATAAATAATATAGTCTATCAAATCCAGTGATTTTTGTTTGCTGTGTATTTCTTCCAGAAGGTCCAGGCGGTGCCTGCGCAGAATTTTTATCGGCCCGGCCGAGCCGCCCTCTGCCAGCAGCTTTAAAAAACGGCTGATACTGAAGGCATCAAGCCCGGTGCTGCTTAACGATGCAGCCAGTGCCTCCGTACGCTGCTCATCTATATTAACCGGTTTTTTATTCATTATCATCACCCGCCTGCCTGCATTAGTTTTTTGTTGCTTTAATTATAAAACTCACCTTAAAGCTGCGTCCAATACTTGTATTTCATGATTTACCATGCCTGATAAACATAATTTGCTTGCAGGCGCAGGCTGCGCTATTTTATAATAAATATACAGGGTTTACAGGAGGGAACGCCATGGAAACAAGGCTTTTACGTTATTTTTTAACCGTTGCCCACGAAGAAAACATTACCCGCGCCGCCGAAGTGCTGCACATTACCCAGCCGACGCTCAGCCGCCAGCTGGTGCAGCTTGAAGAAGAAACAGGCGTAACGCTGTTTATCCGCGGCAAGCGCAAAATTACGCTGACTCCCGAAGGCATGCTGCTGCGCCGCCGTGCGGAAGAAATTTTATCGCTGGTAGACAAAACCGAAAAAGAACTGCTGCAGCAGGACGCGCTTGTGGAAGGCACTATTTCCATAGGCTGCGGCGAATTAAATTCCGTTAACCTGCTGGCGCAGATTATAAAAGACTTTAAAGCCCTTTACCCGAAAGTAAAATTCAACCTGCATACCGGCAATTCCGACCGGCTGAAAGAACAGCTTGAGCAGGGGCTGATTGACATTGCCCTGCTGTTGGAGCCCGTAAGCATTGAAAAATATGATTTTCTCCGCCTGCCAGTAAAAGAACGCTGGGGCGTAATTATGCCAACCGGCTGTCCGCTGGCCGCAAAAAAGAGCATTACTGCCCGCGATTTAACAGGCCTGCCGCTTATTACCGGCCGCCGCGCCACCATTAACAACGAACTTAACAACTGGATTGGCCGAGAGCTCAGGAATTTAAACATAGTGTTTACCACTGACCTTGCCGCCAACGCCATTTTAATGGTAACAAGCGGCCTTGCTTATCAGCTGACGCTGGAAAACCCCGTCCCCGCGCTGGACGGAACGCGCGTTACCTTCCGCCCGCTGGAACCTGAACTCAGCTTCGGCACGCTGCTTGCCTGGAAGCGTTATGCCCCCGGCAGCCCTGCCGCTGAAAAATTCATCAGCCATGCAAAATGCTTTTTAAGCATGAACCAATCTCAAAGATAAGCATTGGAATTTTTGCCTTTGCCTACATTATAATAAAAGCACCGGGAGCATCATACCGGTGCTTTTGCTATTGACTTAAAGCGTACTTCAACTGTTAAACTAAAGGCAGGGAAAAATTATGCAGAACAACAGCAAACCTACACACCTTTCTTTTACGGCTCAGCGGGCCGCGGGCTATTTACTGGGCTTTGCCCTTTTATACGCCCCGTTTGAACTGTACCGCCGCTTTTTGGAAAACATTTTAAACGTGCAGCCGGCGTTTTTGCCGCACGCTTTCTGCCCTCGCATACCTACGGCAGAAATTTTTACCGGCGGATTTTTCGAGCTCAACAATTTAATGCTGGCATCAACTTTGCTTTTCTGGCTTCTGTGCCTGCTGTTCGGCCCGTTTTTCTGCGGCAGGCTGTGCGTGGCCGGTTATTTTGCCGAAAGCCTCAGCCATCTGGTGCCGGAACGCTGGCAGATTGAATGGGAAAAATATGTGCCGGTGCCTTATATCCGCTTCGGCATGCTGCTTGGCTATATGCTGCTGCCGCTGTGGTACGGCTTTTACCCCTGCGCCTACTGCAATTTTTATCTGTTCGACAGCCTTGTAAGCATCCTTTTCGGCGCGGCCATTTCGTTTACCGTGCCTCTTGCCGCAACAGGCTTTTTATACCTGGTGCTGTTTGGGCTGTTTACCAAAGGCGGGCGCGGCTACTGCCGCTTTATGTGCCCGCAGGGAGCAATGCAGAGCCTGTTTTTCATCATCGGCAGCAAACTGGGCATAGCTTCCAAAATACAGGTTGACAGCAAAAAATGCGTAAAATGCCGCCTTTGCGTTAAAAACTGCCCCATGCGCGCCATGAGCCTTAAAAACGGCAGCATTAAAAATGATGTAAGCCTGTGCATAAAATGCGGCGTATGCCAATATAACTGCCCCGTAAAAGCCATTACAACAGGAGGCGGCAGATTATGAAAAAGAATGTTTTAACAACGCCAAAAGATAAACTTTTAAATTTAGCCGTTGGTACCGGTATACCGTTTGGAACCGCTGCAAGCGGCGCTGCCGGAGGCTGCACGGGTATCTGCGGCAGCTGCGGCGGCACCTGCCTGGGCGGCTTTGCGCTAGCAGCCTGGCTCTGCGGCAGCGTATATTTTAAGCGCCGCCGTAAAAGTTTAACCGCTGACGGAAAACCACAATCCGTTCAGCCTTAAATAAAAAATTTAAAGGAGAGATGAATATGAAAAAATTTCTTTGTGCTTTGATGATGGCCGTACTTGCTTTGGGCATAACCGCCTGCGGCGGAGCAACGGAACAATCCGCACCGGCACCCGCCGCCAAAACACAAACGGCTGCACCGGCAGCTGACGGCAGTAAAAAAATCCTCGTAGCCTACTTCAGCCATACCGGCAACACTGAAAAAGTAGCGCAGCTTATCCAGAGCAAAACCGGCGCCGATATTTTCAAAATCGAAACCGCAGCCCCGTATCCTTCCGTTTACCGCGAAACAACGGAACTGGCAAAGCAGGAAAAAGCCGACAACGCCCGCCCTGCGCTGAAAAACAAAGTGGAAAACATGGCCCAGTACGATGTTGTTTTTGTAGGTTACCCCATCTGGTGGTACACCGCGCCGATGGCAGTAGCAACCTTTGCCGACAGCTATGACTTCAGCGGCAAAACCGTTATCACCTTCTGCACCAGCGGCGGCAGCCCCATCAGCGAAAGCACGCCGGACATTAACAAATGGTTTAAAGGCGCAAATGTTATTGAAGGCATCCGCGCTTACCCGGACGATACCGCGGCTACCGAAAAATGGCTGGCAGGCCTGAACCTGTAAACCCCCATAAAAAGTTAAACCTGCACTTTTAACGGTGCATAAAAAAATCTTCTTCCAAACAAGGAAGAAGATTTTTATTTTATATTATTTGCGCAGCACAAGTTTAATAAATACCCTGCTGCCTTCATATAACAAAATCATCGGCACTGCCAGAAGTGTCTGCGTTACCACATCAGGCGTCGGCGTAATAATTGCCGCTAAAATAAACGAAGCAACCACCATATAGCGCCGCCCGCGCTTCAGCAAAACAGAAGTTACCACACCCATCTGCGCCAGCACAATAAGCACCATGGGCAGGTTAAAAATAAAGCCGAAAGGCACAACCAGCATTAAAAAGAAATCAAGATAGCTTTCTATTGAAAGCATTGGTGCAATATTGCCGCCTGCAAAGGTTGTAAAAAAGTGCAGCCCCTGCGGAAATACAAAAAAGTATGCAAAAGCAATGCCCGCCCAGAACAAAAGCACTGACGAAGGCACAAACAGCATCAGCGCCGAGCGTTCCCTGCCGGTTAGGGCCGGCACCAGAAACGCCCACAGTTCATAAAACAAAACCGGGGCCGCAAGCAGCACGCCGCAGGCAAGCGCTATTTTTATGTAGATAAAAAACGCTTCCGCCGGGCGCATATAATACAAATTGGTGGCAGGCGCCGTCAGCACTGCCACAATTTCATCAATATAAAAGCTGCTTACCAGCGTGCCTGCGGCAAGCGCCGCCAGGCTGTGCAGAATTCTGCGCCGCAGTTCGCCCAGATGTTCAGTTAAGGTCATTGCCTCATCATTGTTATCTAACGGACGGCCATTATCCATAGCTTGCGCCGTCACTTTTTGGCTTCCGCCTGTACAGTTTCCGCACCGGCAGACGCAGCGTCTTTGGTTTCCGCGGTTTCGGCAATTTCACCTGCTTTTTTAATTTCTGTTTCCGTGCTGTTTACAGCCTGCTTAAATTCCTTCATGCTTTTGCCAAGGGCAGAACCAATTTCCGGCAGCTTGCCGGGACCAAAAAAGATAAGCCCTATAACCAAAATAAGCAAAAGTTCGGGTAAGCCTAAACCAAACATAATAATTCCTCCTTGCAGCCGCTTTATTATAAGTTTTATGCTTTGCTACATATATAGTAACACTTGCAGCTAACTCTAAGTCAAGCCTTATTTAAAATTTAATCTCGGGCTAACCTTCGTTTTACTTATACTATACAAAGCGACTTAATCAATGCTGATAAGTTCATAATTGGGGTTGCCCATTTTCAGTTCTTTCATGTAGCTTAACTGGCGCAAGCCTTCGCGGCTTTCAATGCGCTCAATCAAATCTTTGTTGTCGCTGCCCGGTTTGTCATAAACCAAATCTACGCTCGCCTGGTCAATAGCCAGCAAATCTACCGATGCCAGCATGCCGATATCGCCTATCGTGGGCGGTTCGGCTTCCGGCCCGGCGCAGTCGCAGCGCACGGACATTCTGTTAAGCACGTTAATATAGGCAATACGTTTGCCGAAAAAATCCGTTACGGCTTTGCCCCTGAGGAATTGGCAAAGCCTTAAAAAAGAAGGCGTACTTGCAATACGGAACAGTGAAAAACTCCGGCTAAAACTGCCAAAAGGGATGGAGAAAAATCTCATGTTCCCAACCTTCTTTTCCCGGGCAAAGCAACAACCGGCCTGACCGGCCAGTCTTTCTTCACAGTTTTATTATATAAACGGCCAGTTTAATCTGCAATTTCAATAATTAATGCCAGTTATTAGCAGTGCTTATTAATTGCCGGTGTTTTTCTGCGGGCGGAAGGCTTCCAGAATTACGTTTGCAAAATCTTTAATGTAATTATTGGCGTTGGCTTTTTTCCAAAAGAGGTAGTATTTTATCTGTGCCTGCTTGCCGCCCTGGTACAGCGCCAAAATGCTGATGCCCTCGCTGGGCTTGGTATCGGGTGCGGCACTGCCGCCAAACAAAAAGCCGTTGCCTGCCGCTGCCATAATGCGCGCTTCTTCTACGCTGCGCGCAAATACAAAACTGCCTTCAAAGCCCAGCACCTGCGTATAAAAATCCTTTTCCGTTTCACGCTGTTTTTCATCCGCTACCAGAATGCAGGGAATCTGCTCCAAATCTTTCAGCTCGGCGCAGCCGCCTTCAAAGCCGCCGTAAACGGAAGATACTTCAATAAAGCACGGCAGCGATACTACCGGCAGCATTTCGTATTCTTCCGATACCACATGCCTTTGCAGGTTAAAGGCTATATCCGTTTTGCCGTCGCGCAGAAGCGCGGCAATTTCGTCATGCGTGCCGCCGCTTACATTCAGGCGCACGCCTGCGTTTTTCTGTTTAAACATGCTTACCGCCTTATACAAACGGGCATCGGCAAAGCTGTTAAGGTAACACACTTTCAGGCTGCCTTCCTGCCCGGCAGCAGCGGCAATGGTGCCGTTTTTAAGTTTTTCAGTTCCGCCGAGCAGTTTTTTGCCGTGGCTGTACAGGTATTTTCCGGGTTCAGTCAGCGTAAAGCGGCGCGTGCTGCGCACCAAAAGCTGTACCCCCAGTTCTTTTTCCAGCGACAATATCTGCTGGGATATCGCCGACTGCGATATAAAACATTCTTCGGCCGCTTCTGTAAAGCTGCCGGTGTCCACTAAGGTTACAAAATATTTAATCTGCCTCAGCAGCATAAGCCGCCCCTCCTCTCTCAGGAAATGTATTTTTATTGTAAAGTTTTAATTTTACTTTCAGTCAACCCGTTACGTAAATTTTTCATAAACTTTTCTTATTTTTGCTACAAAGCCATGCCTTACCGCATAAAAGCATGTTTTTTAGTTATTTACTATCATATATAACAGAGTAAACTTAAAACAAATTGTATTTTTAATGCTATTTATAAGAAATTTTTATGAACATTTTTCAACAGCCCTTGACTTAGAGCCGTCTTCAACTTTTATAATAAAGGCGTAAAAACAAAATCCTGCCCAGGGCAGGCTAAAAAGGCAGGGATTATTATGAAAAAAACAGCCAGAATTTTGCTTGCGCTTTGCGCTTGCATGCTTATAGGAGGTAATGCCGCTATGGCACAGGACAGAATGGAAGAAAGCTCCGCCACCGTTAAAGCCCTTTACGGTGCGGAAAATCCGTGCAGCATTAAAGGTGCGCCGGAACTTGGCGAGATTATGCAGAAATTTATTTACAGCGATGTAAACAATCAGGTAAAAATGCCTTTGGCGCAAAAAGAGCTGCTGACGCTGGTGGTTTTAACTGCCAACAATACTCCGGAAGATATCGGCATTCACGTTAAAGGCGCGTTAAATGCCGGGGCAACGCCCGAAGAAATACGCGAAACCCTTTACCAGTGCACGCCTTATGTTGGTTTTGCACGCAGCAAGGCCGCGCTGATTGAAATGCAGATTGCTTTTGAAGAAGCAGGCGTAAAACTGCCGCTGGAAAACCAGGGCACAACTACCGACGCCGACCGCATTGCCAAAGGCGAACAAACGCAGGTTGACATTTTCGGCGACCGTATGCGCGGTTTTGCAAATTCCGGCAAAGGCGACCAGGCGCATATTAACAACTGGCTCAGCGGCAACTGCTTCGGCGATTACTACACCCGCAAAGTGCTGGATTTAAAACAGCGCGAGCTGATTACCTTTACCGCAATTATCACGCTTGGCTGCTGCGACCCGCAGGCCAAAGCACATGTTAACGGCAACCTTGGCGTTGGCAACACCCGCCAGGATTTAATTGACGCCGTTACCGTAGCGCTGCCCTACATCGGCTATCCGCGCACGCTCAACGCAATCAGCGCCATTAACGCCGTTGTACCGGCAGAATAAAAAAGTTTCCCCGTTCCGCAAATAAAAAAATCCGCCCTAAGGCGGAAATTTACGAAATAGGAGCAAAGCCTATGAAAACTAAAAAACTTTTATTAGCATTATGCGCATTTATGATTATGGGAGGTAATGCCGTTATGGCACAGGAACAAACAATACCTGAAGAATTTGCAAAAGAAAATATTTTTGGGCTCGGCGAAAAAAATGTGGCTTACCAGCAGTATTTTATCGGCCAGAGCTATTTAAACCCGCTGACCAAAGAACGTGTGGGCACAGCCAACGTAACCTTTGAACCCGGCTGCCGCAACAACTGGCATATTCATCACAAAGGCGGGCAGATTTTACTGGTAACCGCAGGCCGCGGCTACTACCAGGAATGGGGCAAACCCGCGCAGGAACTTAAACCCGGCGATGTTGTAAATATTGCGCCCGAAGTTAAACACTGGCACGGCGCCGCACCGGACAGCTGGTTTGCGCACATTGCCATTGAAGTACCGGCTGAAGGCAGCAGCAACGAATGGCTAGAGCCCGTTACCGACGAAGAATACAGCAAATTAAAATAAACCGCAGTAAACAAGTACGAATAAAGAATCCGCTTACACAAGTATAACCCCCTCCGCTGTTAAAACGGAAGGGGTTATTATTATGCCTGCGGAAGCAAATAAAAAAAGCACTGCAATACTTATTACAGTGCTTTGGCTATAAAATAAAAATGGTGATCCACCCGCGACTCGAACGCGGGACACCCTGATTAAAAGTCAGGTGCTCTACCGACTGAGCTAGTGGATCACATCAGTTACTAAAACGTCAAGCCCGTTCCAGCAACAAAATAATTATACAAATTAATCATTACTTTGTCAAGCATTTTCAATAATTTTTCTGCAAAAATTTTTATGCGCGCTGTAGGTTTCCGGCAGGCCTGCCTGCATAAATTCTTGCGCACACAAACGCAAAACACAGTGCAAGAAAAATTATGCCGCCAAACAACATGCTGCCCATTCCCAAAGAGGCTATTATTTCGCCGCACAGCATAGTGCCGAAAGTTGTGCCGAGGTTGGCTGCCGTTAAAAACAGGCCGTTGGCAAAATCAGGTGCTTCCGGCGCGGCAGAGGTAATCCAGTATTGGTTTATATTTACATTAACGCCGCCAATAATGCCCCATACAAACGTTAATGCCACCACGGCCGGTGCATAAGCGCCCGTAAAATACACCGCCATATATACGGCCGCCAGTGCCGGGGCAAACAGCACTGCCGTGCGCAGCGGCGCTTTGGTAAGCAGCCTGCCGCCAATAATATTGCCCAGAATATTGGCGCAGCCGTATATAAACAGCACTGCGCTGATATTATTCCACGAAAGGTGCGTAATTTGTTCAAGATAACCGGAATAAAAGCCGAATACGCCAAAAACGGCGCCGTTCATAAAAATAATGCCCACAATAGAAAGCCAGAGCACCGGGCGTTTTAACAGCACAAGCTGTTCTTTGCAGGAAGCGCGCCCCTGTACCGGCAAACGCGGCACAAAAACAAGCGTTGCCGCAAATGCCAGAAGGTTGCCTACCGCAAATACCGCCATTGCCGCGTCAAGCGAAAAATTGGCCGCCACAAAGCTGCTTATGGGTACGCCCAGCACCATGCCTGCCGAAACGCCTACAATAACTTTGGCAACAGCTTTTAACCGGTCTTTTTCCGGCACGGAAGCACCGGCAACGGAAAACGCCAGCGAACAGTACACCGGATGCAAAAAAGCAGGCAGCACGCGGGCAGCAAGCGCCACGGCAAAATTATCCGTACACATGCCCGCTATATTGCCAAGTGCAAAAAGCCCCAGCACCAGCAACATTACTTTTTTGCGTTCCATGCCGGAAAACAGCAGCGGCATAACCGGCCCGGAAAACGCTACCGCCAGCGCAAAAAGGCTTATTAAAAGCCCTGCCTGCGGTATGCTTACGCCAAAGCGCTCCGCCAGAAGCGGCAAAATGCCTATAACGCCCATTTCGGTATTGATAATGCTGAACACGCCAATGGTTAAAATAAATATCATTAAATTACCGTTTGATTTTAACAATGCAGTTTCTCCTTTAAATTTTTATAATTAAAGCCGCTTTAACAAATTTATTATAAAAAACGCCATTGTTAAAAACAAATACTTAATTTGACTGTTTTATATGCTTTTTAAGTATAAATTTTTACAAACGCCTGCTGAACTTTTGCATTAAAAATATTTACAAATAAAATAATTGGTGTAATATATAGTATGATGTAAGCAAAAGCTAACCATTACGCATTTCAGTTTAACAATATGCTTTTGAGAAATAAAATACTGGAAAATATTTTAAACTTGTGTTATTATAGAAAGCAGACGCAATTTTAAAAACAATATTTTTTATTAATTAGCAAAAGTCATTCCTAAATGGAGGATTTTATATGCAGATAGGTTTGGATATCGGCAGCACCACTGTAAAAATAGCCGTGCTGGATGATGCCGGAAAACTGCTTTTCAGTAAATATGCCCGTCATGCCAGCCGCATTACGGAAACCATAAAAACCATACTCGATGAACTTGCCGCACAGATGCCGTGGCTTAAAACAGCACGTCTTGCCATCAGCGGCAGCGCAGGTATTGGCGTTGCCGAAAGCTGCGGCGTGCAGTTTGTGCAGGAAGTTTTTGCAGAAAAAATATGTACGGAACGCCTTAACCCGGATACGGACGTTGTTATTGAACTGGGCGGCGAAGATGCTAAAATATTATTTTTAGGGCGGCATTTCGACGCCCGCATGAACGACAGCTGTGCAGGCGGCACAGGGGCTTTTATTGACCAGATGGCTTCTTTGCTGAACGTACCGGCCGAAGAACTTGACAAACTGGCAGCCACTGCCAAAACACGCTACACCATTGCCAGCCGCTGCGGCGTATTTGCCAAAAGCGACATTCAGCCCCTTTTAAACCAGGGCGCGGAAAAAAATGACCTTGCTGCAAGCATTTTTGACGCCGTTGCCAGCCAGGCGGTAACAGGCCTTGCCAAAGGCCGCCCTATTAAAGGCAACGTGCTTTACCTTGGCGGCCCACTGACCTTTTTTGGCTGCCTGCGCGCCAGCTTTGACAAAATTTTAAATTTACATGGCACCTGCCCCGAAAACAGCTTATATTATGTAGCAATGGGCTGCGCTTTTTGTGCCGAACACACCGTAGACCTTACCACGCTGACGGAAAAAATGCACGCTGCGGATGCCAACCGTCAGTTTGAGCATTTGCCGCCGCTGTTTAAAAATATTGAAGAATATGACGCCTTTGTTGCGCGCCACAACCGCGACAATGTTCAGCGAGGCAATATTGCAGCCGCCAGGGAAGCCTATCTCGGCATCGACAGCGGCAGCACAACCATAAAAATTGCCGTAGTTGCGCCGGACGGCAAACTGCTTGATTCTTTTTACCAGAGCAACAAAGGCAACCCCGTTGTCGCCGTACGCGATTACCTGACCGGATTTTACGAAAAATACCCCAACTGCAAAATACTTGCCGCTGCCGTTACCGGCTACGGCGAAGAACTTATAAAACACGCCTTCCACGCCGATTACGGCATTGTGGAAACCATGGCGCATTTTATTGCTGCCAAAAGCCTTTTGCCGGAAGTCGATTTTATTCTTGACATCGGCGGGCAGGACATTAAATGCCTTAAAATACATAACGGCTGCATTGACAACATCTTTTTAAACGAAGCATGCTCCAGCGGATGCGGCAGCTTTTTACAGACTTTTGCCGGTATTCTCGGTTACAGCGCGGAAGATTTTGCCAAAATAGGTCTTTTTGCCGATAAACCGGTTGACCTTGGCAGCCGCTGCACCGTATTTATGAACAGCAACGTAAAGCAGGCGCAGAAAGACGGGGCTTCCGTTGCCAATATCAGCGCCGGGCTTTCCATAAGCATTGTTAAAAACGCACTTTTTAAGGTTATACGCCCTTCCGGGCCTGATGACCTTGGCAAACACATTGTTGTGCAGGGCGGCACCTTTTTAAACAACTGCGTACTGCGCGCCTTTGAGCAGGAACTGAACCTTGAGGTTGTGCGCCCCGATATAGCAGGTTTAATGGGTGCTTACGGCGCGGCCTTATATGCGCAGGAACGCCGCAAACTGCATCCGCAGGATTCTGCGCTGCTTAAAGCAGAGCAGCTGCGCACTTTTTCACATACGGTTAAATCCGTTACCTGCGGTTTATGCAGCAACCACTGCCACTTAACGGTAAATATCTTTGCCGACGGCAAACCCTATATCAGCGGCAACCGCTGCGAACGCCCGGTTACGCACTGCGCGCCCAACGACAGCCTGAACCTTTACCGCTACAAGCTGCAGTTACTGGAAGAATTTAAGCCTGTACCCGGCAGGCGCGGCAAAATCGGCCTGCCGCTCGGCCTTAATATGTACGAACTGCTGCCGTTTTGGCATACCTTTTTTACGGAGCTGGGCTTTGAAGTAATTACCAGCCCCATTTATGACAAAACCATTTTCCAGAAAGGCCAGAACACCATTCCGAGCGACACGGTATGTTACCCCGCCAAAATGATGCACGGCCATATAAAATGGCTGCTGGCGCAGGGCATTACAAGCATTTTTTACCCCTGCATGACCTACAACGTTGATGAGGACACGGCGCAGAACTGTTATAACTGCCCTGTTGTTGCCTACTACCCCGAAGTTTTGGCGGCAAACATCGAAGAATTAAAAAACATTCACTTCTTTTACGATTACCTTGGCCTTTTGAATAAAAAACTGCTGGCCAAAGAATTATACAAAATGCTGAACCCCGTTTATACGGATTTAAGCAGTGCGGAAATTAAAAACGCACTTACCCCCGCATTTAAGGCTTACCGGGATTTTGAAGCCCGCGTTAAGGAGCAGGGCAAAAAAATAACCGAAGAAGCCTTAAGCAAAAACATGCCGGTTATTATCCTTGCAGGGCGCCCGTACCATACCGACCCGAAAATTAACCACGGCATAGACCGCCTTATTACAGGGCTGGGCGCTGCTTTAATCAGCGAAGACTCTGTAAGCGGCAATATTGACCGCAAAGATTTGAACAAAGACCTGGAAGTTTTAAACCAGTGGACCTATCACAGCAGGCTGTATGCCGCCGCTAAATTTGCCGCGCAGAACCCTGCCATGAACCTTGTTCAGCTTGTAAGCTTCGGCTGCGGCTGCGATGCCATTACGGCTGACGAATGCCGCCGCATACTGGAAGAAAGCGGCAAAATTTACACCCAGATAAAAATTGATGACATTGAAAACCTTGGTGCGGCACGCATAAGGCTGCGCAGCCTGTTTGCGGCACTTGGCTTTGAATGCTGAAATAATTTTTGAAGGAGCAATTTTTATGTCAGAAACTGTGCTACCGGTTTTTACCAAAGAAATGAAAGCTACGCACACCATACTTGTGCCGAATATGCTGCCGTTTCATTTTGCCTTGCTGCGTTCCGCGCTGCAAAGCTGCGGCTACAAAGCCGAAATTTTACAGAACACCGGCCGCAACGTTATTGAAACAGGGCTGAAATACGTTAACAGCGATATATGTTACCCGGCGCTGCTTGTTATCGGGCAGATTATAAGCGCGCTGGAAAGCGGCAGATACGACCTCAGCAAAACGGCCGTTATGCTCAGCCAGACCGGCGGTGGCTGCCGCGCTTCCAATTATATATACCTTCTGCGCAAAGGCATGGAAAAAGCAGGGCTTGGCAATGTGCCAATCATCAGCCTTAATGTAAACGGCATGAACGAACAGCCCGGCTTTGAGCTTAACCTTGCCATGATAAAAAAATTTATGGCCGCCATTATTTACGGCGACACTTTAATGTACCTTGCCAACAAAACCCGCCCCTACGAAACCATTAAAGGCGCGGTGGACGAACTGGCAGGCAAATGGCTGAACAAGCTTGAAACCGCTTTTATGGAAGGCAAAGCGCAGGCTACCGGAACCATGAAACAGCTTTCGCGCGCTCTGGTGGAAGACTTTGCCGCCCTTCCGCAAAAAGCAGAGCATAAAATAAAAGTTGGCATTGTCGGCGAAATTTACATTAAATACGCAGGGCTTGGCAACAACAATTTGGAGCAGTTTTTACAGAAGCAGAACTGCGAATACATGCTGCCGGGGCTGCTGAACTTTATTATGTATTGCGCCGACACTTACTTAACGGACTACAAACTGTACGGCGGCAAATTTTTTAAATACGGCATATCCAAAATGGCAATGCTTTATTTAAAACGCCTCGAAAAAATCATGCTTTCCGCACTTTCAACACCGCCCTTTAAGCCGCCTGCATCTTACGAAGAAACCAAAGCGCTTGCCAAAGGCGTTATTGGCTACGGCAACAACATGGGCGAAGGCTGGCTTTTAACGGCCGAAATGCTGGAACTTGCCAAAAACGGCTACAACAACATCATCTGCGCACAGCCCTTCGGCTGCCTGCCCAACCATATAGCCGGGCGCGGCATGCTTAACAAAATCAAGGGAATTGCCGAAAATGCCAATATCCTGCCGATTGATTACGATTCCAGCGCATCCAAAGTAAATCAGGAAAACCGCATTAAATTAATGCTGGCTACCGCCGAATAAAATTTTAAACAAAAAATTACCCCGTTGCCAAAAAACTGACAACGGGGTTTATTTTTACCGTTATTTAATTAGTTGCTGCCCTGATAAACCATACCCTGAATATCGGTATCGGCTTTAACCTGTACAAAGGTGGTGGAGCCTGCCGGAATATTTACGGATTTGCCGGTTACAAAGGCACCGCCGATAATACCTACCGGGCCAAGCACTACCATACCGCCGATAGCGGCGCCTGCTGCACCGGCAACGGTTTCGGCTGCCTGTTTGGCAACATCACCGAGGAATACTTTAACGCGGGTATTATCAATAGCGTAAATAAAGCCAAAGTCAACATCAATGCGGGCATCCTGGCCGAACATACGCGGGCCTACAACCTTGGTTACCTTGCCAACGCCTTCAGCGCCTTTCGGCAGTACCAGCACATCATTAACAAAAACATTGTCGGCAACTTTGTATTTTACAACATCGCCTGCTTTTGCGGTTTTGCTGCTGAGGTCTTCGGCAAATTCAAGCTTGATTACGGAATCTTTCGGCAGAGTTACGGTTTCAACAACAACAATGCCGTCCTGGAAAGCAAGGTTTGCCAGTGCTTCAAGGCGTCCTGCAAGAGAGCCTGCGCCAACTTCGCCGTTCAGCATGGTTTCCAGTGCTTCAATACGGCTTTTAGCCGGGCCGCCTGCCGTGCTTTCGGTAAACTGCCATTCAACGGCGTTCAGCTTGGTTAAAAAGCTTGCTTCGCCGCTGCCGGCATAACCGTTGATATAATCATACAAATTATCAACTCTATTTAAAATAGGGTCAGTGGTAATGGTGCCGTAAACGTCGTCTTCAAGGCTGTCCATTCTGCTGACCAGTGCGCCTGCCTGTTCCGTACCATATAATGTAACTTCCAGTGCGCCCATTTTTTCACTGGCAGACATTGTTTTCGGCGCAGCGGAGGCTTCAATGGCAGCGCTGGCGGAAATTTCGTCACCTGCTGCAGCTAAAGCTACGCCCGGAAAGGCAGATGTAACAGTAAGTGTTAACGTTAAAAATAAAGTAAGGAGTTTTTGTTTCATTTCATTACCTCCGTGCAAAAATATATATTAATTATATCATAAAAGAGCTTAAAAAAACAGTAAACTAATTGAAAACCGGGCAAGCATAAGCGCAAAGCCCGGTTTTATTTATTATTTTAAATATTTTGCAAAACTTGACGCTACGGCATCTTTCATTTCGTCCATTTTGGCAAAGCGCCTTCTGTGCTGGGCACGTTTGGAAGGCTTCAGTTCCTCCATGGATTTTCTGTATTCGGGAATGGGTATTTTGTAAAAACGCTTGTCGTCAAGCTGCGTTCCTTCACATTCCTGCCAGAAGGCATCCAGCGAAGTTTTCAGTTTGCGGTCCACGCGGATATGGTTCATGGCATAATAGCCTTCGTTGCTGACGGCGTAAATGCTTTCGCAGCCCAATGCCGCCGCCACGTTGCGGATGCCGTAAAAAATAAGGTTTTTGGTACGGTAGCCGTAAAAGGCTTTGGTCAGCCCTTTAATAACTTCCGAACCGTTGGGCGTTCCCTGCAATGCGCCAATCCACAGCGCCGGTTCGCCGTTTTTGCCGAGCGCCAGCCAGAACATAATCTGATACAGCGCTTCTTTATCCCACATCAGCACCAGCGAAAGGCATCCTTCCTTGCGCTGACCGGCGTGGAACCATAATTCCAGCGTCAGCGGCTTTTCTTCGTAGCTGTCTTCCCACAGGCGCAGCATTTCGCCATCTGCATAAAGCCTGCGCAGGGCGTCTTCGGTTAACTTGCTTTCCAAAAATTCCACATGCCCTTTTACAAGGCTGATGCGTTCATTATAGGTGGAGTTTTTGTAAAAGAACTGCCTTGTCGCCTGCTCCACAAAACTTGTTGTATGGCGCAGCATATCACGGCGCAGCGGCGTTGCCGAAAAGAAATCCAGCAGGCCGCCAATCTGCTCGCTGTGCAGCATGCAGCGCGAACGGAAAACAACGTACCTTTTCCATTCTTTTAAGCGTTTGGTATTATACAGGCTATGCCCGATATGTTGTAAAATTTCTGTATCCATGTCTGCCTCGCAATTGTTTGATATGTTACATTATATCATATTGCAGGGCTTACCGCCAGTTATGCTTTATCGCGGTCATACATCGGGCGCAGGCGGTCCTGCATGGGAATCTTGTCGGCAGCTGCTGTTAAAAGTGCCCATTCATACAGCGTGCTCTGTGCGCCAACGGGCTCCAGGCGGTTGGTAACGCGGCGGTAAGTGCCGTTGGATTGCATCATGTGCGCGCCGACATTATCGCGCAGGTACAAATCAAGCACTTTTTTAATACGTTCGATATGCGCCGGTGTTTCAACCGGGAAGAACAGTTCAACGCGGTCGTTAAGGTTACGCGGCATCCAGTCTGCACTGGAGAGGAAAAGCTGTTCCTTGCCGCCGCCCTGGAACCAGAAGATACGGCTGTGTTCCAGCTGCCTGCCGACAATGCTGCGTACGGTAATGTTGTCACTGATGCCGTCCATGCCAGCGCGCAGGCCGCAGATACCACGGATGATAAGGTCTATTTTAACGCCCGCCATGGAAGCCTCGTACAGTTTCTGAATAACGGGGTAGTCAATCAGCGAGTTCATTTTGGCAATGATATGCCCGGTACCGCCTTTTTTAACAATGCTGATTTCGTTGTCGATAAGTTCATAAATCTTTTTGCGCAGTCCGAGCGGTGCCATAACCAGTTTGTTCCATACCGTCGGGTCCGAATAACCGGACAACACATTGAAGAACGCCGAAGCATCGCTGCCAAACTGGTCGTTGGCAGTCATCAGACCCATATCGGTATAAAGTTTGGCCGTGTTATCGTTGTAGTTGCCTGTGCCAAGGTGCACATAGCGCTTAATACCGTCTGCTTCCTTGCGCACAACCAGAATAATTTTGGCGTGGGTTTTAAGGCCCATCAAACCGTAAATTACGTGGCAGCCTGCTTCTTCAAGCCTGCGTGCCCAGATGATATTGTTTTCTTCATCAAAGCGCGCTTTTAATTCTACCAGTACCGTTACCTGCTTGCCGTTTTCGGCAGCGCGGGCCAGTGCTGCAACTATCGGCGAGTTGCCGCTGACGCGGTAAAGAGTCTGCTTGATGGCAAGTACGTTCGGGTCGTCGGCAGCGTCGCTTACAAATTTAACTACCGGGTCAAAGCTTTCATAGGGGTGGTGCAAAAGCACATCGCGTTCACGCAAAACCTTAAAGATGTCGCTGTCGTCCGGCAGTTCCAGCGGGCGCTGCGGCACAAATGGCTCGTACAGCCAGGGCCACATGCCCGGCAGCGAAGCAAATTTAAAGAAGCAGGTTGCGTCAAGCGGCCCGTTAATTTCATAAACCTCCTGCTCTGTAATATCCAGATTATTGTACAGGAATTTTCTGATGCGGCTGTTGGCCTTATTGTAAATTTCCAGCCTTACGGAAGCGCCGCGCGTACGCTTGCGCAGGGATTTTTCCACTTCTTTCAGCAGGTTGTCGATATCGTCCTCGTCAAATTCCAAATCGGCGTCGCGCGTAATGCGGAACGGAACAACATCCAGAATTTTGCAGCCGCTGTACAAATCGGAGCAGTGCTCGTTAATAACATCTTCCAAAAATACAAAGCTGCGTTTTTCCTCGCCGGGAACTTCCAAAAGGCGCGGCAGTACGGAAGGCACCTGCACGATGCCCATGCTGTCTTCACCCTCCTGGTTGGTAAGTTCTACCGCAAGGTTCAGCGTTTTATTTGCCAAGAACGGAAACGGGCGCGAGGCGTCAACAGCCATCGGCGTAAGTACCGGGAAAATTTCTTCCTGATAATAAGCCTCCAGCCAGCGGCGGCCCTTTTCGCTTAATTCGCTTACGCGGCAAATGTAAATGCCTGCCTCGCGCAGTTCCTTAACCAACGAAAGCAGATATTTGTTTAACAGCTTCATCTGGTCATGCGCCGCTTTGCTTATTTCTTCAAGCTGGGCTTTAACGGTAAGCCCAGCCGCGTCGCGTTTGTTAATGCCGTTTTCGTACTGGTCCCACAGGCCTGCCACGCGCACCATAAAAAACTCATCAAGGTTAGACGCGGTAATGGCAACAAATTTCAAGCGTTCCAAAAGCGGCGTGGTTTTTACGCCGGCTTCGCGCAGTACGCGCAGGTTAAATTTTAACCAGCTGAGTTCGCGGTTAAAAAAGTATTCCGGTTTATTAAGATTAATTTTTTCGTTCTTTTCCATTTATCTGTCCACCCGTTCCAAAACTGCCTGTAATCCGTAAACTTCTTCAAAGAAAGATGCCTTGGAGGCAAAAGTCCATTCTTCTATCGTCAAATCTTCAAGGGTAACGGCTTCCACCTTCATTACGCCGTTTTTAACGTTAACGCGGCAGCTTTTGATTTTTTGCTTATAGCTGCGGTCCATGGCATCTGCAAGACGCACCAGCGCGGCTATTTTTGCTACCAGCGGCATAATTTCCTGCGACATTTCTTCCACTTCGGCATGGCGTTTGCCGCTGAACAGCCTGTGCGCATGGTAATAGCTTGCCAGCGCCACTATTTTTTTGTCCATTTCGCTGAAGCCTAAAATGTCGCACGACATAATCAGCATATAGCTGTACAGCGAATGGCTGCGCAGCGATACGTATTTGCCGATATCGTGCAGCAGCGCGGTTGCCTGCAAAAGAATGCGGCTGTGGCTGTCGAGCCCGTGGTGTTTGCCGAGTTTATCGAACATAGCAAGGGCAAGCTTGGCCACCTGGCGCGAATGTGCTTCGTCATACTGGTAACGCTCACCAATGCTGTACAGGAGGCTGAGCTGCTCCTGTTCAAGCTCGTCAGCATAATCCTTGCTGGCTTTCGGGCCGATATGCAAAAGGCAGATGCCGTCAATAAAGCGGTCATCCGTAAGGATAATTTCCTGAACTGGCACCAGTGCCAGAAGCTGCTCGTACAGTAAAATTGTCGGCACAACCAGTTCCGCCACATCTTCGTTGATTTTAAACACTTTAATAATCTGCGGCAGGTTCAGCTCATGCACGGTTTTAAACAGCTGCATGAACTGTTCCGTTTTAATGCGGATAACGCCGGCTTTAAATTCAACGCCCATCATCTGCAGCAGAAGTTCCGATTCCGCGCCTGTCAGCACAAGATAATGTATCTGCTCGTTTTTCAACGCGTCCCTTACCGCGCCCATCGTACTTGAAAGGTATTCGGCAAGAGCCTGGTTGAATTTCATTGAACTGCGCTGATTGCGGTTAAAACTTTCCTTAACGCGGATAACGCCGATATTAAGGTTCTGCTGGTAGCGTATAATATTATCTTTTACAAAAGTAATGCCAAGCCCGCCGGAGGAAATATCCATCATCAGCATGCTCTCGTCAACGCCGGTCAGGCCGTCAAGCTTCATGGTGCGGCGTATGGAAGCATACTTGGTATAAATTTCTTCCGGAAGGTCAATAACCGTTACTTTCAAGCCCGTCCTGATATAAATCTGGTCTAACAGGAATACACGGTTTAAAGCCTCGCGCACTGCGGTTGTTGCCTGCATGCTGTATTCTTCAACTTCATATTCCATCATCAGGCGTTTAAAGCCAACCAAAAGCTCGCAAATTTCATTTACCATGCTGAACGGAATAATTTTGTTTTTGAAGGTTTCTTCGCCCAGGCGTACGCGGCGGTTGCATTCCTCCAGAACTTTCATGTTGTTTAAGTTGCGGTACTGCACAATCTGCATGCTTATCATCTCAGAGCCGAGATGTATTGCTGCAAAAATTTTATATTGTTTTTTTCTCACATGACCACCTCATTAAAGCATTATATATTAATTCGACACAGCACCCTTAAATCCTTGCCTTTAACAATTTTTTTACAGCACCTTACCATCCTTTTTACAAATTATGTGTTTTTTTGCAGGATTTTTTACTTTTTCCGGTAAATATATATTTATTATGCGGTTTTACTGAATGTAAAATGACGGGAGGTATGTATTTTGCAGAGGATAGCTATTATAGATATCGGTTCTAACTCAGCGCGCCTTGTTATAACTCATATTTATAAAAACGGCGCCTACAACATGGTATACAACCAGAAAGAAGCCCTGCGCCTGAGCCAGAAAATTGACAAAAACGGCAACCTTACGCAGCAGGCGTTTACCGACACCATTGAAACCATGAAAAGTTTTGCCTATATGTGCAAACTGTACCACGCAGACAGGATTATTGCCGTAGCAACGGCTGCCATCCGCAACGCAGGCAACGGCGCGGAGCTTACGCGCCTCGTTCAGCGTGAAACAGGCATTAACCTGCACATTATAACCGGCAACACCGAAGCCTATATCAGTTACCTCGGCGTTATCAACACCCTTCCCTACCACAGCGGCATTATTTTCGACCTGGGCGGCGGCAGCACGGAGCTGATTCTGTTTCAGGACCGCAAAATACTGGAATCCGTTTCCGTTCCTATCGGCGCAGTAAACACCACCGCACTTTTTAATACACGCAACACCGTAAGTTCTTCCGTTTACGGCGAATTAAGCTTCTTTCTGCGCACGCGCCTTGCGGAATACCCCTGGCTGAAACAGCCCAAACTTCCGCTTATCGGCGTAGGCGGCACGGCACGCACCATAGGCAAAATGCACCAGCGTGCCACCAAATACCCCACAACCAAAATTCATAACTATAAATTAACGGTACAGGCCTTCCGCGGCATTTTTAACCGCCTTAAAAACAGCACGCTTGAAGAACGCCGCAAAATATCAGGCCTCAGCAGCGACCGCGCCGATATCATCATTGCCGGCGCTGCCATTATTAACGCGCTTTTTGAAGTTACCGGCAGCAAGCAGCTTATAACCAGCGGCTGCGGCCTGCGCGAAGGGCTGTTTTACGATTACTATTCCAAAGAACGCGGCATACCGCTTATTGCCGAAGATATCTTAGCCCGCAGTACGGATAATATTTTAAACCTTTACACGCCCGACCTCACGCACAGCCACCATATCACCAATCTGGCGCTGGCCATGTTTGATGCCTGGAAACCGCTGCACGGGCTTGGCAAAAACTGCCGCCGCCTGCTTAAAACGGCAGCGCTGCTGCACGATATTGGCATTACCATTAACTTTTACAGCCATGCGCGCCACAGTGCATATATGATTCAAAATGCTAAGCTTTTCGGCCTTACGCATAAAGAGCAGCTTTTAACTTCTGCTATTGCAGGCTGGCACAACGGTATTTCCAAAAGCTATTTTTCGCGCGACCCGCTGTATATGACCATGCTTACGGAAAACAACTGGCAGACGGTAAGCAGGCTGGCGCTGCTTTTGGCCCTGGCTGAAAGCCTTGATTACACGCAGACCGGTATTTTAAGCATTACACGCGCCGGAATAAATAACGAAGGCGCCTTTCTGGAACTGAAAGAACACGGCAACCCCGTTATTGAACTGCACCAAATACGCGCACATTTAAAATGGTTCTTTAAAACTTTCGGCAAACCGCTGCATTTTAAAGTAACGGAAGATTGAACATAAAAACAAAAAGCAGAAACGCATTTGCGTTTCTGCTTTTTTGTTTGCCTTTTAATTTAAAACGTCGGCCTTGGCATGGATTATTTTTAAGCGGCGGCGGGCAGCGCGCAGGTTTTCCGGCACTTCTTCTTCCGGCATATTGCGCGGCACCGAAGTTGTGCCTGCTTTATCGGCAGTGCTGTAATACCATACTTTATAATCCAGCACATCCATTGTCTGCTGTAATTTTTCCATCTGTTCCTTAACGCTCTCGCGCTGACGGATAATCATCTGCAAACGTTCTTTAATAGTGCTGTCACCGGCAATAACCATTTCGATAAACCGTTTGATATCTTTAATGCCCATCCCTGTATTTTTCAGGCAGTCTATAACAAGCAGCCATTCGTAATCGCTGTCTTTAAACATACGGATGCCGCTTTCGCTGCGCTCCACAAACGGCAGCAGGCCTTCTTTATCATAGTAGCGCAGAGTGGAAGGCGTGGTGTTTAAAATTTTAGCCATTTCACCGACAGTATAAAACATTTTTTATCACTCCCTTAAAAAGTTCACAATTTCGCCATTGACTTAAAGTGCGCTTTAACTTATACAATTTACTTAAACTTACAAGTTGATTATAGCATATAACCACAAATAAGCAAACATTTTATTTTGGGAGGCATAAAAATGGATTTTAACATGTATGTTCCGACAAAAATTTTATTTGGCGCAGGTACTTTAAATGAGCTTGGCAAGCAGCAGCTGCCCGGCAAAAAAGCCGTTATTATTATTTCCAACGGCAAATCAACCCGTGCCAACGGTTATTTAAGCCGCACCGAAGAACAACTGGCGCAGGCAGGCGTAGCCACAAGCGTTTTTGATAAAATTCAGCCCAACCCGCTGAAAGAAACCGTTATGGAAGGCGCGGCCTTTGTTAAAGCGCAGGGCGCGGATTTTATTGTTGCACTGGGCGGCGGCAGTGTTATCGACAGCGCCAAAGCCATTGCCGTTATGGCAGCCAACCCCAGCGACTTATGGGATTACATTGCAAGCGGTACAGGCAAAGGGCAGCCCATTAAAAATAAACCGCTGCCAATCGTTGCCATCAGCACCACGGCAGGCACCGGCAGCGAAGCCGACGCCGGCTGCGTTATTACCAATCCCGAAACCAACGAAAAAGTCGGCCTGAAAACGCCGGACCTGTTCCCCGTACTGTGCATTGAAGACCCGGAACTGATGAAAAGCGTACCGGCACATTACACTGCTTATCAGGGCTTTGATGCTCTCAGCCACAGCCTTGAAGGTTATATTTCCAAATTCGCCAACCTTATGAGCGATATGTACGCCATCACCGCCATTGAAAACGTCGGCCGCTATCTGGCACGCGCCGTTAAAGACGGCAACGACATTGAAGCAAGAACGCATGTTGCTTTCGGCAATATTCTTTCCGGCACGGTAATGTGCGTAGGCACCACCAGCAGCCAGCATTCGCTGGAACACGCGCTCAGCGCTTACCACCCCAACCTTCCGCACGGCGCAGGGCTGATTATGTTAAGCCGCGCATATTTCGGCAACGTAATTGCCCACCATGCCTGTGATGAACGCTTTATCCGCATGGCAAAAGCCATGGGCATGGAAAATGCTTCCAAAGCCGAAGACTTTTTAACAGTACTGCAAAAACTTTTGAAAGACTGCGGCGTGGCAGACCTGAAAATGAGCGACTACGGCATTACGCCTGATGAATTCCCCAAAATGGCATATAACGCCATGGGCCCGATGGGCGGGCTGTTCGCCTGCGACCGCGTTACGCTTACCAAAGAAGACGTTATCGGCATCTACCAGAAATCATATAAATAATTTGCTGCTTTGCGCAGAAAGAAAGGAGCTTTTATGAACAGGATTTTTAAAACACTGGCGCTTGCCGCCGCCATTACGGCTATGGCAATTCCCGCCTTTGCGGCAGAAAGCGCGCCGCTGCACCAAACCGTAAAGAGTCCGCAGAAACTGGAAGTAAAATCTGCCGGAAACGAACATTTTACCGGCGAAGTTGTAACGGCTGCCCTTTACGGGCCGCAGGCACCTTCCAAAAGTTATGCCGCCACTGTTACCTTCAGCCCCGGCGCACGCACTTACTGGCATATCCACGAAATGGGGCAGACCTTAATTGTTACCGAAGGCACCGGCTGGACGCAGGAATGGGGCAAAAAGCCTGTAATGCTTAAACCGGGCGACATTTTGCGCTGCGCGCCGGGCGTTAAACACTGGCACGGCGGCTCGGCAAAAATGTCCATGACGCATATCGCCCTTTCAGAAGCAGGCGGCACTGTAACCTGGCTGGAACCGGTAAGCGATGAAGATTATCCGAAAGACTAAGGAGGAACGGCAATGAAAAAGAAATATCTGGCACTTTTAACGGCACTTATGTTAACGGCAGGCATCAGCACCGGCGTGCAGGCGGCGGAACTGAAAGCCCTAAACACGCAGCAGGCAAACATTGTAACGGTGGCAGCCTTTATGGCCAAAGGCGATTTGCCGAACCTTAAAAAATCTCTTGCCACCGCTTTGGATAACGGCATGACCGTAAACCAGGCCAAAGAAGTTTTGGTGCACCTTTATGCTTACACCGGTTTTCCGCGCAGCTTAAATGCGCTCAGCACGCTGAACAATCTTGTACAGGAGCGCAAAGCGGCAGGCATTAATGACGAAATGGGCCCGGACGCCACTCCGCTCGACCCTTCCGTTGACCGTCTTGCCAAAGGCACGGAAATTCAGACTGAAATCAGCGGCCGCGTTGTAACCAACGAATTTGCACCAATCATTAATACCTTCCTGCGCGAGCATTTGTTTTATGACATTTTTGCACGCGACGTACTTACCTGGCAGCAGCGCGAACTGGCAACCGTAGGTGCGCTGGCAGGCATCGGCAACGTAAACCCGCAGCTTACTTCGCACTTCCGCGCAGCCATGAACACCGGGCTTACACCGGAACAGTTACAGGAAGCCGTTGATGTGCTGAACGAAACCGTAAGCACCGACACCGGCAGCAACGCGCAGGCAGTTTTAAATAATGTTTTAAAATAACGGACGGACATAAACAGATATAAAGAAAGGAACAGCTACCATGAAATTACGCAGAACTTTACTTACCGCAGGCCTTATTATGGCATTAAGCGCAGGCGCAGCCTTTGCAGCCGAACCTGTAAACACTAACCCCTGGGGGCTTGTTTACCGCAATGCCATTACCCAAAACGTAAAAGGGCAGGTAAACATCCACCCCGTAAGCTACAAGCTGAACGGGCTGAAAATTGCCGCCAATGTTTACACCCCGGCAGGCTATGACCCGGCAAAAAAATACCCCGCTATTGTTGTTGCCCACCCCAACGGCGGCGTTAAAGAACAGGTTGCAGGGCTGTATGCTCAGCGCCTTGCCGCACTCGGCTACATCACTATCACGGCTGACGCTGCTTATCAGGGCGCAAGCGAAGGCGAACCGCGCCATACCGACAAGCCCTTCTACCGCACCGAAGACATTCACGGCATGGCCGATTACATTATGACTTACCCCGGCATTGACCCTGACCGCATGGGCGTACTCGGCATCTGCGGCGGCGGCGGTTATACGCTTAACGCTGCCAAAAGCGACAAACGCTTTAAAGCAGTTGCAACTTTAAGTATGTTCAACAGCGGCGAAGTAAGGCGCAACGGCTATATGAACAGCGGCCTTGACACCGTACAGCAGCGCCTGCACGAAGCAAGCGATGCCCGTGCCGTTGAAATTACCAAAGGCGAATACCCTATCAGCGGCAACATTGATTTTGACGCACTCAGCGATGAAGATATTGCCAAAATTCCTACCGACCTGTACCGCGAAGGCATGATGTACTACGGGCGCACGCACCGTCATCCCAACTCCACCTTTGCCTATACCACCAGCAGCCTGATGGAGCTGATGGCATGGGACGCTACCGACCAGCTTGAACTTATCGACCAGCCGCTGCTGTTAATGGCCGGCAGCAAAGCCGATTCCCTGTACATGAGCAAAGAAGCCTACGAAAAAGCTACCGGCACAAAGGATAAAGAACTGTTCCTCGTTGACGGCGCAACACATATCCAGACTTACTACGTGCCCGAATATGTTGACCAGTTTGTTGCCAAATTGCAGGACTTTTACGGCAAACATCTGTAATAACAAGATAATAAAAAGAAGGTAATACTATGCAGCACAAAACAACCAAAACACTTGCAGCAGCCGTGCTTGCGCTGATGCTGAGCACAAGCGCCTACACCTTTGAAAAACCAGTGCTTTTACAGGACCAGGGCAGCTTTTTTGCAGGCGGCACCACCGTTACCACACCCGGCAACTTTGATTTCAGCAATCCTTTAAACCCGCAGGGGCAAACCCTGCACGGCGACCACGCCTATGTTTTTTACCAGAAACCCGTTAATGCCCATAAACTGCCGCTGGTATTTTTACACGGCGCAGGGCAGAGCAAAAAAACATGGGAAACCACACCGGACGGACGCGATGGTTTTCAAAATATCTTTCTGGAACGCGGCTATGCTACCTACCTTGTAGACCAGCCGCGCCGCGGTGACGCAGGGCAGGCAACCGTTGACGGCACTGTAAGCGCCACAACCAATGACCAGTTCTGGTTCAGCAACTTCCGCGTCGGCGACGCGCCGGAATTTTTTAAAGGCGTACAGTTCAGCAAAGACCCGGCAGCGCTTGACCAGTACTACCGCCAGATAACACCCAACACCGCACCGTATGACCAGAGCGTTGTTGTTAATGCTTTAAGCGCAGTTTTTGATAAAACCGGCGACGGCGTGCTCATCACACACTCGCAGGGCGGCGGCCCGGGCTGGCGTATAGCCATTAAAAACCCCAAAGTCCGTGCCGTAATCAGTTACGAACCGGGCAGCAGCTTTGTTTTCCCGCAGGGCGAAGAACCGGAAGCAATTCCTACATCAAGCCCCTTCGGCCCATTACAGCCGGAAACCGTAACGCTTGACGAATTTATGCAGCTGACCAAAATTCCTATCGTCATTTACTACGGCGACAACATTGCCGAAAACTATACCGACGAGTGGAATAAAGATTCCTGGCGCATCCGCCTGGATATGGCGCGTAAATTTGCGGCAGCCGTTAACCGCCACGGCGGCGACTGCACCGTTGTACATCTGCCGGAAATCGGCGTTACCGGCAACACGCACTTCCCATTCAGCGACCTTAACAACGTACAGATTGCAGACTTGATGCAAAACTGGCTGCACGAAAAAGGCTTGGATAAATAAAAACTTAAAAAGCCCTGCCAACAAGGCAGGGCTTTTATTATTAACTGATACGTTGTTTATTTTTCAGGAGCTGCAATAACATCACAACCCATGTACGGACGCAGAACTTCAGGAATTACCACGCTGCCGTCAGCCTGCTGGTAGTTTTCCAAAATTGCGCATACGGTACGTCCAACAGCAAGGCCGGAGCCGTTAAGCGTATGTACATATTCCGGCTTGGACTTGGCATCGCGGCGGAAACGGATATTTGCGCGGCGTGCCTGGAAGTCGAGGCAGTTGGAGCAGGAAGAAATTTCGCGGTACATGTTGGCAGCTGGCAGCCATACTTCAAGGTCGTAAGTAGTGGCGCTGCTGAAGCCCAAATCGCCGGTGCAGAGGCGGACTACCCTGTAAGGCAGGCCCAGAAGCTGCAATAAATGCTCGGCATTGTGGGTTAATTTGTCAAGCTCCTCCCAGCTGGTTTCAGGTTTTACAATTTTAACCATTTCTACCTTATTAAACTGGTGCTGGCGGATTAAGCCGCGGGTATCGCGTCCGGCGCTGCCGGCTTCACTGCGGAAGCAGGCGCTGTAAGCGGTATAATATTTCGGCAGGTCTTCGCCGTTTAAAATTTCACCGGCGTGGTAGTTGGTTAAAGTAACTTCTGCCGTCGGAATCAGATAGTAGTCCAAACCTTCCAGCTTGAACATATCTTCAGCAAACTTCGGCAGTTGGCCGGTGCCGAACAAAGTATTGCTGTTAGCCATAAACGGCGTAAACATTTCAGTATAGCCGTGTTCTTTGGTGTTAATATCAAGGAAGAAATTAATTACCGCACGTTCCAGGCGGGAACCAAGGCCTTTGTAGAAGGTAAAACGTGCGCCGGTAACTTTAGCGGCACGGTCAAAATCTAAAATGCCCAGTTTTTCACCGATATCCCAATGAGCCTGAGGCTCAAAATCAAATTTGCGCGGCTCGCCCCAGCGGCGTACTTCCGGGTTGTCGGAATCATCTTCGCCAACCGGAACGTCCGGAGCAGGCATATTAGGAATGGTATACAAAATAGCGTTTAACTGTGCTTCGATATCTTTTAATTTTGCATCGCCTGCGGCAATTTCTTCGCCAAGGGCGCGCACTGCTGCCATTTGCGCGTCAGCATTTTCACCGGCTTTTTTCATACGGCCGATTTCCTGAGATGCGCTGTTGCGCTGGCTTTTTAATTTTTCAACGCTTAAAATAACTTCGCGGCGCTGTTTGTCCAGCTCCAAAAAAGCGTCTAAATCTATTTTGGAATGGCGCTTTGCCAGTGCTTCTTTTACCGCATCAGGATTTTCCCTGACAAAATTCATGTCTAACATGTACATTCCTCCAAATTTACTTCTTTACTATAATATTTATATTTTATCACAAACACGGGCAATATTAAACCTTAAGGTGAAAGTTTGGCGGTCTTTTTTATTTACATTCCGCACAATTTATAAATATTTTCTTTACCCAAAAGGCTGTCAATCCATTCTTTGGGTATTGCATCTAATCCGTAATATAAACCTGCAAAAGCACCGGCAATGGCAGCTACGGTATCTGCGTCGTCGCCGAGATTTACGGCTTTTAAAATGCAGTCTTTAAAATTATCTGTTGTTAAAAAGCACCACAATGATGCTTCTAATGTATCAATTACATAACCGCTGCTTTCTATTTCGTCCCTGCTCAAATTTATAAAATTTTCAATATTATACAAACGCGCTAAAAGCTCTGTTTCATCAGGAGCAAATTTTTTCTTTACATCTGCTGCAAGCGATGGCATTGTCTTTTTAAACAGCTCAGTTTTATCCTGCCCCGAATTTTTTAACAATTGCAGTCCAAGCACAACATAAATATAACAGCACATTATGCAGCGCTGGTGTGCATGCGTTAACGACGAAATGGTACTGACTGTTTTTAAAATATCTGCCTGCGCATTACGCTGCAGATAAAAAATTACCGGAGCAATACGCATAAGCGAGCCATTGCCGCAGTCCCATTCGTCAGCGCCGCCGCATTTATCCAAAGGTACGCCGTCATAAGCACGCTGAATTGCCTTGCGTGTTGCTATTCCAACATCTATGGTTTTATGATTTACAGCCATATAACCATGTCCATACCAGTCTATAAAACGGTTCATTATATCCTATAAATCCAGCTGCCAGTTATTTTCGGTAAAACTCGCAAGCGTACATAATGTCATTGCCGTATCGTCAGAATATGTTCCCGCCGCCCCTTCTTCACTTTCAACCATTTTTGCAAGCGGATATTTATCTAAAACCTTTCGGCTATAAAACTGTGCAGGCAATCCCAATGCGTCACCAACAGCAACACCCATAATCATGCTTAATAGTTTGTTATTCAATGTTATCGGCTCCTGTAAATTTATTTTTTAATTCTTCCGAATGAATTATATACATCGCCGGCAAATTATAACCTTGAGTAAAACAAACAGCACCTTCATCAAGCGGAGCAAACTTTAATGCTTCACCTTCAACGGATTTTGCTCCGGCAGCTTCATAAATAAATTTGCTCAGTCCTGAACCTTTAAATAAACTTTTATTAGATGAGCACACTATGGCATCGGTATTTATTTTGGTAATATCAGCTAAAATTATCTGTATTTTATCTGTTATCATAATACTATTATTATATCACAGATGCAGGTTTATAAAAATTTTAGGAATTTTTTCAAAAAACACTTGACGGCACGCATAAAAGTTAGTATACTATCTCTTGCACAGTTCTAAAACTTGCTTGGCCCATTAGCTCAGTTGGTAGAGCACCTGACTCTTAATCAGGGTG
>UMCR01034657.1_pt1 | contig 31102 bp, 57 predicted proteins | sample 1964301 | NCBI WGS metagenome assembly UMCR01 (sample SAMEA4835975, study PRJEB28245) | human gut metagenome | biome: gut microbiome; material: fecal sample | place: Denmark | collected 2008
CTTCTTGTTCGGAGAGCCAGGCACGGACAATCTTCTTGTTTTGATATTTGATTTTATTAGACTTGAATACAGCTTTGACCGCATCCAGCAGTTTTTTTTCATCATCATCGGTTGGAGTGCAATCCATAGACGGTTCTGTGCCGACCGTGAAAGCTGTTTGAATGTTCACTATATCCTGTTCCAATGGGATAGAGATACGGTTCACAGGTTCGGTCTTGTACCTCGCTTCAATTTCATAAGTCTTACCAGTTTTTTCATCGAAAACCTTCTCCACTTCCTTTTCAAGAACCTTTCTATCTGGGTACTTCTCCTTGTCAACCATGATTTCGTGGCGTTCCGGATTCCAGTCGTCCCAAAGTTTGCAACGGTCGGGAAGCTCGGTCTTACGACTTTTCTTCAGGTAAGCTATTTTCTGCCCTATATCGGGCAATGCTAATATTTCTTCTAAACTCAATGGCATAGCTTATATTTTTAGTGTGTGAATATTCCTGTTAAATCTTTCGGCTTCTGAATCTTGCCAAGAAGCTCACCCAATACATAGTAACGTGCAGCGTCTATACCGTGATTGTCATGGTCTTCCGGCTCGTTGATGTAGTTCCCATCCTTATCCTTTGCCCATACATACTTTCTGAACTCGCTTTGAAGATTATATGAACGCTTGGTTATATAAATATCCATACCCTGCATTTTGTCAATTCCCGCATTGATAGAGCCTGCTCCTTTTTCTACGGCATATATCCTAATGCCTCCATTATGTACCTCTTGAATCAATCGTGGATCTGCACTATCGGCAATTACCTTCAAGCCCCACGGACGAAGAGTCTTGATAATGTCAGAGGAAAGCAGTCCTGTACGGTAATCCACTTCATCCAGATATAGAGCATTATCCACAATTCCGCACCGGATGGAAGCGGACGGGTCATGTGTATAACCGAAGTCTTGCCCAATAGCTACTTTCTTTGCTCAAGCCGGGAACTCATCAACAATTCCCCACTTCTTAAATACAGCGCCTTCCGCCACGTCTGCCCAGCGACCGATAACCACATGAGCGTACTTTTCGGGATTGTTCGCCTTCATATCCTCGACCTCCTTTAAGAACTCCGGTGAAAGGTTCTCTAAGTTGTCAAAATACGTAGTATGGATATGGAGCACATTCGGATGAGTGGAAATCTGAACCTGCACACCGTCAATCTCTACCAGCTTGTGAGTTTTCTCAATGTATTTCTTGTAGATGAAGTGATTGGAATCGCACGGGTTCATTATGATGATAATCCGGTTCTGAATACCCTTCTTACGGATAGAGAGCATTATCTTGTCGAACTCTTCTTCATTCGTCCATTCTTCCGCTTCATCACAGACGAAAGTAGTAATACCTTGGATGGATTTCAACTTTGCCGTCTGATTGCCCGAAGAGGTCTTGATACCCCGGAACATGATACGGCTCTTAGTCATTTTGTTTACTATATCCGTCTTGGTAGTCTTGAAATACCTGGTCGTTCCGTCCAGTTCTATCTTCTCCATCATTTCCGGAATAATGGACATACCAGCGGAAACCATCGTATAGCGAGTATAAAGGATCTGATGGACTATCTTCTCTACAGGAGTCATTTCAAAAGTAAGACGCTCTATGAATGTAGAAGCATTGAAAGACTTGCCGGAGCCACGACCACCTGTAATGAGAATAATGAACTTTTCCGTATCGGTGTATAATGGATGATATATTTCTTGGGGTACTATCATTTCAGCTTGTCTTTAATCCAAGAATCAATAGTGATACCGTGGTCAATATCTGTAGGGATGTCGGCATCTTCAATTTTTTGGTTCTCATCAGCAGGAGATTCACCGATAAGTTCTAATAAATACCTTATAGCGTTCAAATCCGCATCACCCACAGCTTTCGCTATGAGTTTTTTTATCATGGCATCTTTTACAATGTATTTCCGCCCTTTATCATCTGTAGTTTCAGCATTCAACGCAGCAATGGCGAACTCTCTTGCGGTTTTCACGAGTTCCCTTTTCTGTCTTCTCGATTCAGCCGAAAGTCTTGCAAGTTCCTGCGCTCTCTCTGTGCTAATACGTTTGCCTTTCTGCGTTAAATTCTGTTCGTTCGCCATTATTCTACTCCAAATTCTATTCTATCCATAAATTCTTTTCCATCAATGTATCGTTCTTCAAATCCATAACCGAAAGTTTCCATGAAATTAGCCCTTTCGGTAGGGGAATTAAATGAAAGGACTACATAGCTCAACATTCCGTTATCCTTTTCGAAACTATTTTGGTTGCTAATTCTGTCTTTTATCTTTTGCACTTCATTGTGACGTACAATTTGATTTTCTTTTGAATCCTCATAAAAATTATTGGAACGGTTAATGTCTTTATTCTCTTTACCTTCTTTAGTAGCTTCATCTATGGCTGATAATGAATCATCCAATATATCTTCCTTTCTCCAAATATCATCGTTAGTAGAAAAGTCCAAATCACCAATTCCGAGCATATTCAAATCGAAGTCATTCAGTCCGGCAAGGCTATAATCAATTCCATCAAGCATATCTTTTAACATATCTGAATCAAAATCGCCTTGTACGCTTCTGTTATTCATAAAGATATTCTGCTCTTTTTCAGTCTTTTCATCCATGTGAACTACTTCAACACGAATCAGATAATCATTAGTTCGCGTGTCAGGATTGTATTTATTTACTTCATCTATCACTGAAATACGTTGATGACCAGAAACAAGGTTGCCAGTAACCTCATTCCATACGATACCACCAAGCAACCCTACACGCTTTAGGTTTGCTTTCAGGTTCTTTCTTGCTTCCTGTGCTATTTTGCGAGGATTGTAGTTAGCGAAGTTTATATCACTCCGTTGTATTTCTCTACTTTCCGGTTGAGTTATTTTGTTCTCTTTCATAATCGAATATTAATTTTTCAGAATATGGAAACTCTTTCAAAATGCGTTTATAATCATTGGGATATTTACTACGCATTAATAGCATCGTATTTAAATCAACAGTAAATCCTTGACTTATAGCGTTTGCATCATAAACAAAAGGTGATATAAGATTCCTTGACTTTATATATTGCAGTACTTCCCTATTAGTCCACAGTGCAAGAGGATACACCATGCCCTTTTCTGTAATATATCCGGTTTTAGCGAACATCTTCAACCGCATACGTTTCATATACCCATCAACACCTTTCATGCCGCTGAATCCGTATTTTATTCCAGTTTCTTCGCGTACCTCACGTTCTACATCACCAATTTTTCGGGGCTTTATAGAATCATCCGGTTCTCTGAAAAAACCACAAGCATCATAATAATCACGTTGAAAATGTTTGATTTGCCTTACTTCTACATTTGGATAATGTTTTTCAGCCCATTGGAGGTATGGTCTTACATGGTCTAAATTAGGTATAAGATACATATAATAGCATATTACTTTGGAAAACACGTTAGCAATCATATCCAGTAATGCAATACCATCTTTACCACCTGCCGAATAATATAAAACAGCAGTATCCGTTTTTTCACGAACACTCTGTATTATCTGCATTGCTAGAGCGTATTTATTCATTATTTACCTCCAGCTCCACTAAACGCCACATTTAAATCGTAACGTCTTTGATTTCTGTTTCCTAATTGAGTAGCACTTCTTGTACCACGACGATTGGCTACTAATCTGCCACCGGCACCCGCACCATTCATGTTGCGGCGTTGTCCCATTGTTCTGTTAATTCTTTTTGCGACTCAGCTTTACTTTTTTATTGATAGAAAATTATTTGCCTGCACCACCTGCCATGCGTGAAGCGTTAAGCATATTGTTTCTTGCACGAATAATACGATTATAATTCCTCATAAAGTTGCTACTTCCCTGATTTTGCAAATTTGCGCGAATCATGTTGGCAGCTCTGTTTCCAACAGCATACTGTCTTCCGGCTTCACTGGTATTGGGAAACATTGTATTATTATATCTGGCAGTTCTTTTAGATATTTTTCTGACTCTACGTTATTTATTAATTTATTTACCTGCTCCGCTTGCCATTTTTATGGTAGCTATCCTCCCTTGACGGGAGGCCCTTGAATATTGTTGATATACGCTTCCGTTTCTTGCATAATTCAAACGGCTAAGGTTGTGATACATGGCACCGCCAATACTATTAATCCTAGCTTGTCTTGTAGGATTACCTTCTGCTGCACGGCTCAAACGGTTTGTTTGTACTCCAATATCTGCAGCGCTTTTCATTCTACCTTTTCTTCTGTTTCTGACTCAGTTGTAAAGTTGTTAGTTAAATATTTTCGGTGCTAAGTATTTTACCAAGATGATACCATACCTGACTGACAAGGTATTCTTGCCCATTTTCTTCAAAAGTTTCATCATTGCCATCTTCATCTGTAAAGATAACATATTCGGCATTTTAACCTCTACCATAAGACGTGGCGCATCTTTGCGCCTACCATTGATAAGATATAAAGCATCATATTTTATAGGTATCACTTCTATATCTTTATCATCATCAGGTATATCTTCTTGTCGCTTATACTCTTTACCATCATGTTTAAAATAAACATATCTTGTAACATTTGAAGGATAAATATACCTATGTTCTATGTCCTGTTTGGCATTTAAAATGTCATGAAAACATTCTTTGTTAATTTGTAGAGTTAGTATCTTCATAATCGTGTCTTTTAAATTAATAATTAAGTAGTTGCGGGTAACGGATTCGAACCGCTGACCTTCACCAAGTCAAAGTGACGAGCTGCCCACTGCTCTAACCCGCGATAGTACTTCAAAGATACTATGTAAACCAAAGATAATGAAAAATCTTCAACCTATAAAACCAACAATAGGTGAAATGTTGGTTATTTCTTGCTCTGTAACCATTTATCACGCTTTTCTCTACACGCCTCTAAGGTAGGCGCACAACAAGAAAACAACTCACTACTTTCAGTACGAAAGTCGTATTGGTACATTCTCACTCTCTTACCTCTCAATTTGGTAGTGTAGGTAGTGTAATTCTCTTTACCTGGTTGGCATACGCTGCAACCGTTTTTGTTTATTGAGTTCATAACTAATATATATATTTAAAATTTTACATTCAATCTTTCTTCTCTTATATTAAAAATCACAAGCGTGCGTATATTGTTTTTTTAGGCTCTCTAAGGCTTTTTCTGTAACTAGATATGCGTAGCGCTCATTGCTACCAATACGCTTGATAGAACGTGTTTCTTTGAGAATGACAGGATTGTTGAAGATGACTTCATACTTGTTGCCGCAACTCGTTATCAGAAAATCAACGCTACGTTTATATTCGTCCAGTTCTGTTGCTTTGTATTCACCTTTAGGGATGAAATTGGGATTGGGTACTAAGTAACCTTCTGCTACTAATACGCTATTTGAGTTATATACTTTCATAATCGTGTATGCTAATAAAAAAACATCTTACAGTGGTTATCGTACAATCTTGACCTCAACGAGCTAGGGTTGGCGAGCCAAGCAAAATGAAAACTTAGGCTGATTTCACACATTACGTTCTTATGGTGAATCCATTGTTCTTTTGTCATAATCGTGTATTATTAAAGGTTCATATATAAACAAGTCAGATCACATTCTTCATCGTAGTCGTATTCAAGCGATACAGGTGCAAAGTATTGTTGTATCTTCTTTGCTGCTGTTTCATTCTTACCCTCAAAAGAGAAAGTAAAAGAACGTTTGCCTCTGACTGTTATTTCAACCGATATGCCTGCTACCTTAGTCATGTTGTTTTCAAGTTCTTGTTTTGTCATAATCGTATATTTAAGCGTTAATACCAATTGCATTTCTCATAAAGTCACTCGCTTGCTCTACTGACATATCCAACTTCTTTTGAATCAGAAGAAGCATACAGCTTACTTGCTCTTTTGTATTTAAGTTACCTTGTACAAATTCTGACATGATAAACTTTTCTATTGTTCTTTGTTTAATTACTGATGCTGCCATAATCGTGTGTATTGTGGTAGTCCGAAGGCTACCGGATTAAACTTAGAACTTCTCAATTTTGAGATTATCATTGATAATAAATCTACGACCGCACTCGCAAATAATATGGGTTTCTGTAATTCTTTTGATTACCCTTACTACATCTTCATGTATTATACATGGTGTACCATCTGCATAGTGTCCGTTAGATAAATCACCTGACACTCTGTATCTCAAACCAATTTCTATTTCTTTTGTATTCATAATCTTCTATATTGCGCAGGGCTTTCGCCCTGCTGGTTAAACTTAGTTTATTTTGTAATAAGGTTGCTCGCCTCTAATAACTCTCTTTGCATCTGCAATGCTATCATACAGCTTTGATTCATCATTATCTATGATTACAAATTTTTGATGAAAGCCATCTTCAAACATTGTTATTGCGTGACCTTTGTAACTTACTTCTTTTATGATATTCTTTGTTGCCATAATCGTATATCTTTTAATTGTTATTACTTCGTTTTTGATGATGCAAATGTAAGGGTTTATAATAACGTAACCAAACTTTTTATCTGTAAAATGTAGCTGTTTAATAAACTTTTGCATATAAGTGTATGTTGTGGTATATAATTACATATTTGTTAACTAATAAATGTTCTGATGCAATAAATAACTACTTCTATTGCATTATTGATTGTATTGCTTTATATTTGTGGCGTTTATTATAATATACTTTTAATTATGGACATAAAAAGCATTATTAAAGAAAAGGGTTACACAATACAAGATGTAGCAAAAAAGATGGGGGTTAACAGGGTTACTCTCACTCTTACTTTACAAGGGAATCCGACCTATAAAAAACTGAAAGAAATAGCTGATGCTATAGATTGTGATATAGTCGATTTTTTTCGTGATGAAGTCTCAAACTTGAATACACATCAAATTAAAGGGGAAGAACTTACTGCCCTAATTCATCACAAAGGAGAGTTCTACAAAGCTACTACTATAGAGGAATTAAAGAAAATTGTGACTAAAATCGACGAAAAATCATATTAAAGTTGTTATATATGTAAACTTTTGCTATGTTTGCACTATGAAAAAAGAAAGAGAGATACTATATTATGAGAATTACTTTATAGATTTCTTTATGTCATTAGAAGATGGCGCAAAGAAAAAAGTATCTTATGTGCTTGATATGCTCAAAACACAAGATCGTCTGAACAAAAACTTTGTGAAATTCATACGTGAGGGTGTATATGAGTTAAGAGCAAGCCATAACGGAAATATTTATCGTGCTTTCTTTATCTTTGACGATGGGAACATCGTAATGCTCTTTAATGGTTTTCAAAAGAAGACCCAGAAGACACCTGAAAGTGAAATTAATAAGGCTTTAAAACTTAAAAATGAATATTATGCAAGCAAATCCTAAAATTGGAAGTATGGATGCCGTATTAGATAAATTATACGGCAAAGTTGGCTCACCTGAAAGGGAGAAGTTTCGCAAAGAGGCATACGCTTATTGTGTGGGGCAAATGATTAGTGATGCACGAAAACAAGAAAAAATGACACAATCCGAATTGGCAGAAAAAGTGGGAACTAATAAGACTTATATATCAAGAATTGAAAAAGGAGTTATTGAACCAGGAGTGGGCTTATTTTTTCGCATTATTGATGCACTTGGATTAAAAGTCGAAATTGTTAAACCTATAATGTAATAAAGCCGGAGCATTAAAACTCCGGCTCATTAATTGATTAGCCCTTTGAATTTTAGCCGATTAATAATCTCGGTATAAAGATACTCTATATCTTTCTTGAAGTACTTATCATTTTGAGATAGAAAAGCAACAGTTTCTATATTGTTGGAAATGAATGTGACATCATGTAATCCGATAGCCTTTGCAATTGCATCCCTCAATCCCTTTGGAGAGTGGTATCCGGCTAGTGTCTTGGGAGAATACAAGAAAAGTATAACGAACACAAACTTCTTTCTCTGATGGGGACTTTCCGGCATCGGTGCGAAATCCTGTTCAGAAAGAATCTCTCTGAACATCTCATAAATGACTGGGATGAGTGATTTATCTGTCAAGGTGGGAGCTGACATATTTTGCTCTATCCTTGAAAGCTCTTCTTTTCTTTTCTTTACAGATTTTATTTACTCAATAATTGAAAAATCATTCATCATAACACGATTATTTAAAAAGTAAATAGTATATTTGCATCATAATCGTGTAAGATTTGGGGAGAATTAAGCTTGGTCGTGCTCGCTGGTTCTCCCTTTCTATTTTAAAGTATCAGTCATTTGTTTTCCATCCTTTCATTCTCTCTTTAAAATTATCGAATTCAATCTCAATACACTTGCTTATCTTGTCAGCATCCTCGTAGCGTTCAGATTCTATCAGTATCCTTTTTATCTCTTCAAGCTGATTGATATATACAATATCATTACGGTCTGTTATGTGATGAATATATCTTTGAATACTGTTCAGCTTGTCCTCCATACGTTTATGCCATTTGCTTATCATGATTACAATGAAAGCAACAGTTGAAACATTGAGGATAAACAATGCGATTTTAATTATTAGTTCTACGGTTTCCATATATTACTACTGTATTTTTCTTATCATAATTACTCATACGGGCACGTTTTCCATCACATGACATATTTATCGCTGTATGGGCTGTAATGCCTGCATAGTTGCCTGTATTCTTCTCAGTTCATAACTTCACTTGTTGGTATGGCTATTTCTCCTTTTCTTTAAAGTGTTCGATTAGCTCTTCTACGGTAGCCTTGTGATAATTCTCCATTTTAAAATCTTCAGGAATATGGTCAAACGCTAATGTTTTATATATAGTTACACACGGAGCGCAATAACTAGGCCTTAGACGATACGCCCAATCTTTACCATCGGTAAACCATTGATTTTCATCTGTATCATCCCTCAATGCAGCTATTGCCAAGAAAAGTTCTTCGTTGGTTCCGCAATCAATAAATTCCCCACATAAGAGGCTGTGTTTATCAAAAGGAATATCAAAAGAATTTGCAATCACATAATTAGGAGTATCAAATCCTTTCACTGGATATTGATAAGCCCATATTATACTGCAATTATCCGTCCATATTGGGGAATTTTTAACATACCCCAACTCCTCCAACTTCTTCCGAAGTTCCGGTGTATTTTTGCGTATAAAGCACGGTGTTGTAAATCCCATGATAAACTCCTTTCTATATCGTTTTACTCTAATTGATTATCTTGTAATAACTGCTGTATTGTGATGTTTGCTCTATAACCTCTGTATCGAATTTCAATATTGCATCATAGCGGTTGAAGATGCGCAAACAAAAATCTATGTAGTTCTCGTTATTCTCACTTCTGATATAAATATCCTAAGAACTATGTCCTTTCCCTTGTTTGAAGTTTTCGAAATCATCTTGCATCCCGTAGGATATGTGGTAATAGAAATAATTGGGATAAACAAGCACATCACGTCCTATAATGTATTTTGCCGTCTTATGGCATTCATTATACGGGAATTCAAGCATATCATGCTGCTCTCCGTATCTTCCTCTCCCGTTAAATATCAACCGTTTTATGTCGTCGAAAGATTCAAAATTATCTAATGGGATAGCTGTCCTATTGCGATAAAACTTTAGCCCGTCTATCTTCATCTCTTGAAAGATGTCAAATTGTTTTCGCCACTCCATTAGCTTGAAATGATCGTTGTTTATATACAGGCTTTCAGCGAGAAAATAATTGCAGGAGAATAAGGCATCGGACAAGTATTTATCTGCCTCTTTTAGTCCGCTTGTAATACGGAGTTTAGAACCACCCCAAAAAGAATCATGGGGTAAGCCTTTACGCATGAAGTATTGACAAATACCGATATAAAGGTCATCGTCAAACTTACTAAAGTGCCGATAATAAGGTCTGAACAAATCTACAAGTTTCAGCTTGATAGATTTTAAATACGGGTTCTTGTATTTGTTCTCTTTGCATGAGAAATTCATGCGGTATGCATATATTTCTGCTCCAATCATAGTTTGCCTCCTTTATTCTTTGTTGATAGGCTATTTAAAAATTTCGAACAACCACTTTTATTATAAATTTATCTTTTTCTCTTTTCTCTGTAAATGGAGTTTGGCCTTTTCCGGGTCAAACTCATAGTTTTCACATTTACGGCTGTTTGTCATAACGAGAAATAACGGGAATAATAACCCGTGCTTACAACCCCTTCCGTATTCGTCCGATGCAGATTTACAAGTATCGCATCTGTAGATGTCTTGTACACAAGATACACCCATATATTTGCTTCCTTTCTAATTTGTTATACGTTAAACTCTATTTTCTGTTGCAGCACTTCGTCTGCATAATATTGATTGAAACTTTTATCGCTTATCCACCAATTAAACCCAAGCTCTGCATCGGTGAAGTTGTGGTTGAGATATCCGGCATCAATCAACTTTTGTATGGTCTGAATCCATTTACGTTTCGCATGAGGGAAACGCTGACAATCTTTTAACTTCTGCTTATAGTTAGACATTGGGCAGATAATACATCCGATGCGCTTATAGCCTTCATCATACAACGAGCAATGCTCTATGCTATTCCCATTCAAAAACTGCCATACGTCCCTATCAGTCCAGTGAATTATCGGAGAAACAAGTATTTTATCCTTTCCTCCCACGCAAGTAACCATCTTTTCTTTGTGTTCAGAGAATTGGTCGAAGTTGCCGCTAAATTTGTGACCGCTTATTTCAATCTCTTCACGCTTAGAGCGCCGGGCGCTTTCTGCTTTTCTAACGCCAATCAATGTAACCTTGCCAGCACCGGACATCTCTTTAAATTCAGCGCAACACCAACGGATTGATCTTGTAGGCAATAAGTGTTTTTTCAAAGCCATATCATAGATAGATATCTGTGGTTTAATCAATTCTACATCCGGGTAGTTCCGTTTCACGAAACGAATCACATTCGGTGGGTCAACACTTGTAAGGTTCATGTGAGCCTTAAATTTCACTCCTGCCATCTTCGCTATGTGGTAGAGAACTTGGCTATCCTTTCCACCGGAGAAGGCAAGGTAAAAGCCATTCTCCGGGTCGTAGTCAAGTGCCATCTGTTCGCATTTGCGAAGCAAGGCTATGGAGTAATCTATCTTAGATTGCAGATTCATTTGATTCCTTTCCATATCGTTTTGAATTATACAAATAGTGATTGCTGAATACGCGATAGCACCAATTTATTCGCATCAGCAAAGAATTTTTTCTTTATCTCGAATCCGTACGCCTTGCGTCCCAATTGTGCGGCAGCTAATAAGGTGGAACCGCTTCCAGCACATGGATCAATTACCACATCACCTTTATCAGTGAATATCTCTATTAACCTACGAAGTAATGGTACTGGCTTTTGGGTGTTATGAATCTTGGGAGTTTCATTGTCTCTTACCCAATCAAAGCAGTTGAATATCATCCGGCCATCATTGTTGAACTTTGGAAGTTTATCACGGTAAAGCAATAATCCATATTCACAATTGCCGACTATCTTCATATTGGCTTTTAATACTTGTGCGGAAAAATCTTTTCTAAATACGAGGTTTATGTAATTGTTCAGGCCATACCTTTTACCGAGTTCAATGTACCGGAATTGGTCTTCAAACTCACAAAAGATTATCATGCAAGGCGCTTTGCCTTTCTCTTTAGGCTCCTTGACGAGCATTTGGGAACAAAAGTGCATAAACTCGGCAGGACGAAAGTCTTTATCGGTATCAAAGAATTGTTTGCCAGCCTTATCACTTTCTCCGTTCTTGTTATCACCATCCACATACCATGAAGGATTAGAGGCATAAGCATTATTTCCTAAATTATAGGGAACATCGGCAATAATTAACTGGGCTTTTGGGATTCCATAAACTTTGTAGTTCTGGAAATGATCGTTGAATAGCTCTATATCTTTCATATGTATTTCAATAAAATATATGCGCAAACACACTCTTCTCATCAGCCAGCTCCAACCCAAGCTGTGAAGGGAACCGCTTGATGTAATTATAAAACTCGAACATCTTCTTATCATCGTCTCCGCACCGGTCTACCAACAATCTGATAAACGCAAGAAGGCAATCGGAGTCGTTTCCAAAGTTCTCCTGTGTGGAGAACTGGGTTTTGTCAATGTCCTGTTTCAATTTACGAATAGAAGCTATAGCTGTGTTGAAATTGCGTTTCGCATCGTGGCGCAACTCATAGCCTTGCTTCCCCATTTCACTTCTCAAATCATAGAGAAGGGTTTCTACAACATCTGTCAACACATAGGTTAAGTTGAGGGTAGTATTAAGATTTGTTGTTCCTACTAACATAGCTTTACTTGTTTCTTATTTGGATAAATCCACGTTTTTCTGTCTCTCTAAGGAGTTCCATATCTTCTTCCTTGATATCACAGGGAGTCTCACCGTTTACGGTAGTATAGTCCGGAATATTAAACTTATCCCTGATTTTCTTTTTGATTCTAGGGATGTCTTTAGGATCAAGATGCTTTGTTTTCCAATAGATAGTTACTTTCATGATTCTTGCTTACTATAAAATTCTTCTAATTGCATTTTATGCTTTTCAAACTTTCTTTTGGCTAGCTCATCCATTAAACTGTTAGATATACGCAAAGCATTGATAGCAGATTCATCCCCAGATGCTGCACGCTTTTCAAGTTCCGTCCTATACTCTTCATAGAACATACCGGACATAGGCTTTAACTCATCCTCTATATGCGATTTATGCTCATTCCAAGACTGGGTGTCGGCAGCAGCACATCGTTCTTTGTTATACTCACGAAGCCAACTCATAATCACCTGCCCATCAATACGATTGTATATTCGTCCGTATTTCATCTTCATGGCATTTTTAAAACAGAGCTTCAAGTCGTCCATTTTGAAATACGGATATTCCTCCATAATCAAATCAACGGTTATAGCTACCTGAACATCAGACATGGTTTCAGTAGCATTGAAAAACTCCAAAGCATCGGCAAGTAAAAAAACAACGGCTGCTCTTGACTTTGTTTCTCCAAGTATCCTTGTGATTGTTCCTATTGCTGGTTCTGAACTTAAAAATACATCTTCAATCGTTTTGGGGCGAAGCATCTTGCAGTATTGCTCCGGCGAGGTTTTTAAGGCGACCAACCGACTCTCTTCTTGTGGCAGCAGTATCAGTTCGTTTTCCATTGTAATTACCTTCTAAAATTTTAGTATAATTTGCTTGTTTAAATATCCAATCAAAGTTACACTTCCAGTTGCGGTCATTTCCTCCAAGAAGAAAGGGACTCTGAAGAACAAGATTGAAAGCTGTTCTGACGGATTCTTTGCCATATTGGGATATCCGGGCTTTTACGGCTTTCTTTCTATCCTCGGTCATTGACTTTATCTGCTGAAGTTTGTCCTTGAATGTAGCGTTATAGTATTCCATCAATCCATTGTAATCAACCTTTTCAGAGAGGGAGAGCGAAGAAAGCTTGTCTTTCTTTGATACTCCGTTAGGAGTATTTTCTTTCTTTTGATTATTAAGAGACATATCTATGTACTCTCTTTCTTTATCTTTCTTTGTATTTGTGCCCTCCGTGTGCCCTAATTTTTGTGAAAATTCAAATTGTGGCGGGTTATTATTCATAGGCTGTGCCGCAAGTTGTGCCCTTAGTTGTGCCCATTCTTCTTTTAAACTATTGATTTCCATGTTAATATCCGTGCCCTTGATTGCGTCCTTAGTTGTGCCTACATCGTTATATTCGTCATATTTGCACAATGTTATGATATTGATGCCTTGCGTACATTCAGAAGTTATCATGCCTTCTTTCCGTAGGTGCTCCAAAAAAGAACGGACTTTCTTTTCTGACCATTGCCAACGTTTTGCTAAAAACCTAATGGATGCTGGGTATTGCCCACGATTATAGACCACCTCTCGACCTCCGATACACTCCTTTCGGGGCGTTGCATCAAATCGTGCAGACTGTATTAAGTCTAACCACGCTTCGCAACTGCTAAATGTCCGGGCTTCATTCCACATTATATTCGAGAAGAACCTGCGGCTTAGTTTTATAAATCCTTTATCGTTTTCCATTTGCTTAGAATCTCACGTTAGTTAATTGTCTTCCTTTAGAGAATACAGCCCATTTTCCATTACCGCTATCAAATAATCGTAAATCAGAGACCTCGCCAAAACGTTTGATATTACCGCATAAATAGAGGACGTATTTGTTGTTACGTCCTCTTGTCTTTATATTTCCATACATATCCATAAGATGATTTTTGATAATTTTTACAACAAGCACATATAGCTCTTACTGGTACATTTGATGTTCTCGAAGCCTCCATTAATGAAGGATATTCCGCTATCATATTCCCATGCAATGAGTATTGTATAACACTTATAGCACCATGCCTATTTGTTTGCGCTCTTGCTCTTCTCTTAATACAAGTGCCATAATTCGTGTTGTACTTTGCATCACACCATTCCAAATTTGTGGCTCTATTGTCTGCTTTTTTTTCGTTCTTATGATTAACGAAAGGCAATTCTTTAGGATTCGGTATAAATGCTTTTGCTACCAGTCTGTGAACAGAATGATAGCTTCTTTTACCATTCTTGCGTAAATAAATCATTCGATAGCCATTTGAATTTGCACATGAGAGTATTTTATCTTGTGACAATCCTTTTTTAGCAAATGCTTTTACTCTACCTAAATTTGACACTTGGTACAAACCTTCGTACCCTTCAATGTCTTTCCAAATTTCATCCATATTATTTCATTTTTAAAGTGAATTAAAGGCAGCCTTTAAAGTCGTGCGAAGGCTGCCTTTGTATAATCGTGTTAGATTCTATTAGGGATTAGGCTATATACACCATTTACGGCACTTTCACCAATCATTTTACTGATAGCGTCCATGCACTTGTAAATACCTTCATTGAAGGTGTTGCTTTCTTCAATGTATTCTCTACCGCTTTCTTTAGCTATGATAGTTGTTTGTTCATCAAAGACTACACTTGCCTCTCTCAACTTGATTAACGCGTTCATTAGGTCTAAATTAACCTTGATTTCATTTGTTGCCATAATTATGCGATTTTAATAAGGTTGAACTTTTTGAATGAACGAAACTCGTTCTTCTCGCAATCAAAATAGGTAAATAGGTTTTCATTAGGTTTGCGACCTGTACCTTTTACATTGTCAGCTATCACTTCGTCACGTAACGTACCGAATGCTTGACGAATTTCGCCCGAAACTTTCTGATAGAAGAACTGAACCGTTCTTTTCTTCATCTGTGCTTTCAGTTTCAGAAGCAACCAACTTCTTTTTAGACACTCTGAGAAACTTTCACCTGTGATTCTGAACATCTGCCATGCAGTACTCATAACCTCTTTCATCTGACTTCTAAATTTTGTGCTCATACTACTTATATTTTATGTGTTATTACTACTCTGTTGTACTTTGATGATACAAATGTAAGGTATTTGTATCACGAAGCAAAATATTTAGTGATTATTTATGTCACGATTAACATTTATTAGTGATATGTATATATCACACATTATTATAAAAGGGTATTTTTGCACAAACTAAATACACGATTATGGAACATAGAATAAAAGAAGTCATCAAAGAAAAGGGTTATACGATAACCAGTCTTGCCAATAAGTTAGGTATAGCACGTGAAAGTCTTTCTCGTATGATAGTATCACCATCATACCCAACATTGGAAAAAATTTCTACTGCTTTAAATGTCCCTATATGGCAACTGTTTGCATCACCCGAAGAAGTTCAAAGCGCTAGTAGTTCTTTGGTGTGCCCTAATTGTGGTACCCCCCTTGAACTCAAAATCAAAGAGTAAAGAAAGAGAGCGTTTCACAACGCCCCCAATCCAAAACACATAAAATATATCATTGCAGGCTTTTAAGTCTGCTTTTTCTTTTTCTCCTTACTTGGCTGAAACACTAAGGTATGCCCATCAAGTCTTGCAGCTATATCCGCTATGATAAGGCTCTTTCCGCTTCCGGTCGGTAACACCATAATGGCATTTGTTTTCTTCGCCTTATTGTTAAAGAAAGAAACGGCAGCATCAGAGGCTTTCTGTTGATAATCTCGTAATACATAACTCATAAACCTTTCTCCTTTCGTAATTTCTTATTAAGGGCCTTGTAATATTTGATTAGCTGTTCATAATCAAAATCTGATTTCTTATAATTTTGAGGATTATCCTTCGAATCTTTTATTTTCCATTTTAATAAATCAAACTTCTGTTGTCCGATTTTGGCTATCAAATTCTCACGGTAGCCTTCAAGGTGGTCGGCACGGAAACGGTTGCACGCACGGCATTCGGCATGGCAATTGTTCTCATCAAACCGTGTTGCCAAATGTGTACGACTGAAATAGTGCCCGCAGTCTGCTTGTGTAAACGGCTTTATCTGTCCGCACGAGATACATCTAAAATACCCATTTGGCATTGCATCACGAAGCCGGATAAAAAGGGAAAACTCCTTGTCGAGCTTAGCTTTCAAATCCGGCTTCTTCTTTACTGTTATCCCTGCTTTATCAAACAGAGGTAAAGGCTTGTCTTTCTTCTTGGCCTTTGTTCGTTTTATGTAGTATGGCATTATTTAAATCCCCATTCTTTCATGTAGTCAATGTTTTCAGGAAATCCCTCTACTGATTTAGGACTAAGGAATATTTTCTCACTTTCTAATTTCGAGCCTCCCCATTCGGTAGGTGGACACCTTTCGTATTCTTCTTTAGAAACTTCGTTTACATTAAAACGTGGCTGGAATCCGTATCCTTGTACGCTTTCTCCTAAAAGATGACTGAATTTCCGTAATGCCCATTCAAAAGCAATTTCTTTATGAAGGTAATGCAAAGAAAAAACCGACATATATATTTTATGTTGGAAATATCCCGTTTCTGTCAAATCTGGAAGGCATCTGATACAGAAATACTTAATACGTGAAAGTATTTCTTCAACAAACCTTTCATGCTTTTCGCAATCTTCTTTCGTTAAGAACTCTTTCCCATCATTAGCGATGTAAACAGTCTTAGTTACTTTTTTCGTTTCCATATTGTTTTTTATTAAAGCCCCGAATCGTATTCTCCGGGGCATAACCATTATTTACTAACCCTTGCCATTTATGTGTGGCTCACATTTATGTGGGACAAGCAGGAGTCGAACCTGCACAAGTATCGTCTGCTTTCTCGCTTTCGTCCGTAGATTGGTTATCCTACGATTCTTAAACTACTCAACCAGTTACTAACAGCACCGGTCTTGATGACATCCATTCTTATGTACACTTAGAATTTCCGTTCATTTAGTCTTAGCGCCCTATGACCATTTTGTCCCATGTTCGCCCGCCAATCTTCACAGACAAGCAGGCTGGGGTAAAAGGTTAACAAAGCTATTCCTTTGCTTCATAAGGATATACATCCATAATAGCCGTTTCAGAGACAGATGTTATTTGATAATCTGCCATCGTTCCCTTCATGCCTTCATCTAACTTATTGACAGCATCCCTTAAATCTGCAGCTTGAACAAGTACATGAGTAGATGTTTTCTTTTCAGAACCGCTTTTTTCATCGAGAGTGATAAATACCAGTTTGCATTTAAACCAACGGTCAGCCGATTCTTCTTCAGAAAAGAATATCTCCGAATAATTAGCCCTCTTTATATCAGAAACAGTAAACTCCCCACTGATAAAGGGTGTCATTTCTTCAATACATTTACCTTCACTCTCTGTGAAAGACAGGGCGTCAAACAAATAAGGTTCTGTAACCTTTTTCTGCATTCCATTTTCCATTACTTTCTCATAACGGATTTTCACTTCAAACCATGTGTGCATCATAAATCACTATTTGTTTAAATAAATTCTTTGTTACGTTCAATTTCTTGCTGGGCATATACCAGCATTTGATGTTCATTGGCAGCCGGTAGATAAATATCTGCCTGTGCCGTGCTCCAATTACGGAAACGCTCAATAGATAAAGTCATTTCTCCTGTTGTCAGTTCTGCCGAACTGCGTAAATAAGTTACTTCTTCACCTTTCTTGTTGATCGTTTTGCGTTCAAACAAATCACGGTTGCAAGTTCTCTTATAGAAGTCAATTTTGGCTTCGTCAAGGCTACAACCGTACTCACTACCGAAATATCCTAAAAGAAGATGTAAGTAGCTGTTTTGGGCAAGCGTGCGGTTAGGTAGTTTCTTTTTCACTTCCACCACCGCACGTTCACTAAACAGCTTGTTTACATACTCTTTGAACTTGGGTATTTGATATTCATTCTTCAAATCGAAAATCATACGCTAAAAAGGTAAGTCGTCCTTTGCATTACCATTTGCATCAACCGGAGGCGGAAAATCCTGCGGTTGATGATAAGTTGGCTGTGGTTGTTGTATTGGTGCAGTTTGTGGGGACTGGGATACACCGCCACGCCCTTCTATTTTGTAGCACCGGATAGATGCCATACGTTTGAGCTCTCCGTCTTGATTCGTCCAAGAACGCCCTTGTAATGCGAATGACACAGTCACCACATCATCATTTTTATAGCGGTCAAGTTCTGCACATTTATCACCTGAAAACTCTAAGGGAATAATGTTTTCATACTCGCTACGCTCTCCCGTATAAGGATCATAAGTGGTAGCATCTAAAATAAACTCCCGTTTCGTAAATGAGGAACCACCGTTTTTGGATGGGATTTGAACGGTTTGTCCGATTTCGATAATTCTTCCAGTTATTTGATTTGCCATTAATTTTCTCCTCCAAAAATCTTTTTATCGGTTATAAGTTCCCTGTTCTCTTCCAAGAACCGGATAAACTCCTCACAATGATTAGTAAGAATAGGAATATCACGTTCGGGGTTGAAAACGTATGTTTCCGTATAGGTATCTACCACATAACCGCCTTTGTTGAACTCTACAATGTTATACTCAAATGTCCGTACATCAGAACCGTTCTTCATTAAAGCGTATGGATATACTAAATGCTGGTGGTGATCTTTGAACTTTCCCACGGTATAACTACCGGTTGTTTTGATGTCGTGAACACTGGTAGGCATCAGTTCGTCAATCAGACCGTAAACCAATACATTGCCGTATGCGGTTGGAAGAATCGCTTCTACTCTTTGTTGGGTTAATGCGCCTTTATAGTAATTGGCGAACTCTCGGCAAAGTGAGATTGGGAAAGTAAAAACACGATTATTATAGGTAGCTTTCAAACCTATAACCTCGTTGGTCTGAACCTCATCGTAATACAAAGGTTTACCTGTTTCGTCACAAGCTCCTTCGCGTATTACCTTATATACCTTTTCAACCTGCACAGTTTCGGATTTCCGATTTTCAATCATACAGTCAATAACCTCATTAAAGGCTGTTCCTTTGTCTGCCGCTTCGCTATCGAATGGCTTGCGGTTAATCCGGTCTATCAGTTCTTGAAATTGCTTCTGCTGAAACTCTTCTTCTGTGCATGGTGGATTCTCACTCCATCCATAATAACGCTCATATATAACATCGCTATTGAGGTAATTGAAGTAAGAATCCAACAATGTTGCATATATCTTATACTTAGGCTGCTGGTTTTTCATAAGTCTTTGTCTCTTTATTGGGAACAAGCCCTAATGCTTTTGCTTTATTATTAATAAGCACCTTTGCCGCAACCATCGAACTTCCTACATGTTGAAATTCACCGAGCCTTGATAACAAGTCATTGATGGATTCTGCGTCTGTCACCAGTTCAACCTGCTCTTTGATTTCTTCCATTACCTTATCATACTTTTCCTGTGCTGCTTTCTTTGCCGCAAGCATACTTAAATACGAATTGATTATCTTGGTAGTGATAAAGTCGTTTTTGGCAGTTGGATTACCGTTCCTGTCAAGGATAGTCGGCACTTCCATTACAGAAGGAAGATTGCAGGTATTCTTACCGTCATTTCTTGAAGTCGGGTCGAAAGTAATAGTACGTCTCTGCACTCCTCTCTCGCTCTTCATTTCAAGATAGCCGAGCAAATCCAGTTCGGTGACGATGGAGTTGTAGGATTTCTCACGCAAAGCAGGAATGAATACTGTATCATCACCTTCTTTCCGTGTGTCCCTATGGGCAACGAAAATGATGTGTTTGTTCAAGTTTGAGAGCGTTCTTGTCATCCATGAGAACTCTGCATTGATACCGCTCCAATCCCTGATAGACGGTTGGCGGCTGCCACATTTATAAGTAATGATGAAATCCATCATCTTACCGATAGTATCAACTACAATGGTCTGATAAGCAGACAAATCTTCCTGCAAGACCTGTTGAACATCATTCCATGAAGTGACCTGTACGGTATCTATGTTTTCCAGATGCGCCATATTCATACGTTTCACCCCGTTATCGAAATCCAATAACAAAGGTTTCGGAGCACTCAATGCTACCGTACTCTTTCCCATACCGGCTTGACCGTAAATCATCATTTTTACTGTGGTAGGGATTACTAATTCATTACTTTTTTTGATAAGACTCATAATCGTAAAATTTAAAGGGTTAATTATATTCTTTGTTCTTTAGAATCAATAGCATAAAGAAGCACATCGCAGGCATTGATAGCGTATGGAGACATTTTTGTGGCTCCGGTCTTTTCTGCCCGTATTTTCTTCTCCGCTATCAGCTTTTCAAGTCTGTAACGACCGCCTACAAACTCTTTTGCTTGTTCTTTATTGAGAGAAACTCTGCTACCTATTCGATAGAGAGTGCTCAGCTTAGTTTCCGCATTCATTCTGACCTCCTTATTCTTTCAATTCGTTCAACCTTTGCTTCTCTTCCTCTTCTCATCTCGCTTTGTTCGTGGTAAAGCGATAGTGAGAATACACATAATAGAAAACAGGAAACAGAAGCCCTAACTATTGGTGATAAGTCCAAGGTGAACTTAACACGATTAAGTCTTTCCATCATTTTAATGGATAACTCACTTCTGTTTCTTACCTGTAGCTTTTCATATATGCTCTGCATGTGATTTCGAATAGTGGCAGAGGAACGAAAAAGAAGATTAGCGACCTCCTTCACCTCTAACCCACCACCATACAATTGAGCGATTTCATTTTCTCTATCAGACAGTTCTGTAAATACTCTATCCATAATCGTGTAAGATTAGATACTATTTCTGCATATTATTTATAATATACATTGATCCGGTGTACTTGTTTTTAGAGATTGTGTATGCCGGCTTGCCGTCTGGAACAACAACGCCTTTATCTCTCAATTCTTTGCTAATTACATGGGCTTGCTGTCTGTAGCCTGTAACATCAACTTCTGATAGCGGGATAATCTTCGGTTCGCCCGGTTTTACTTTTAAAATCGTTTCTCTGATTGTTGCCATAAGATTAAAAATTAAATTAATGATTGGTGGATGGTAGAGGAATCGAACCTCTCTCAATCGTGATAATTGATTGCGCAATACAAAGCTCTAACCGATAAGCTAACCATCCATATAAGAAAGGTGCACTATCTTCACAGACGGCACACCCAGTACAAACACAAAATAAAACACGACAAAAACTACTATATTTTTCAGAATCCGCCCGGCTGGTTTCCCTTACTCACAGTACTGGTTTATTGCAGGAACCTTATGCCGGATTATCGGTCTACCTTTTTGCGGATTTCTGTTATTCACGTAATTCTGTGTAGGTGATTCTGACAAAAACAAAACAACCAATACATATAACCCCCATGATAATAACAGAGATGGCTCTTATTGGGCTGTGGGTTGTGATTGCCCCATAAAACATAATTATAGCGCATAAGGCTAAAAGTATGGATAAAATCAACTGGATTATTTTCATAATTGTAAAATTTGAAAGTTTGTTCCCCTGAACCAATTCGATTGGCAACATCACGTTATAATCAGGGGGTTTTCTTAACTTTGAGGTGTCTAACTAAAAATTAAGAAATATGAAACAGTTTATTGAAGTAAATCTTAAAAATGGAGGTGTAACATTAGTTAATGTAAACACTATTAGTTTTTTGAGTGCATTAAATAGCGGCAAGGTGCAAATTATCCTTACTTCACCATCTTCAAATGGCTCTCATTTCATAGAAACGAGTGAAACATACGAAGAAATAAAAACTAAGATTCAGGAAGCCCTTTAATCCATTTATAGATTTGGTTGGCGGTATAATATACACAATCATAATGTGTGTTTGTCTTTACCGCCAATCTTACACACCATTTACGCAACCTTATATCGTTACGCCTTTTAATATACTGGACTATTCTTTTAATCATCTTTCTTCTCTTTATTGGTTGGATATAACTTCTCGCTCCACTCTCTTATAGTCCTATTTACATAGCGGACTACACTATCATCCGGCAAGTCAGATACTAAAATATTCGGCATATCTTTACCTGCTTCAGCATTAATGATTGAATAAAACAGAAATTTGTATGCTTGCTTATATTGGATAAGCTCATCTTTCAATTTACAGATAGTATTTACATCTGTATTGGTAAATCTTCTTTTTCGTCTACGTTTCATAATAATATGTTTTAGTTAGTACCCGTGCTCTCATCGAAGAGAAGAACTCTTATCACAAGTTCGGCACGGGCTATATTGCACCTGTTAGCGCAACCGTTGCCTACTCGGTAGTGCTTACTGATAAAGACATTTTCAGACTAACAGTAAATTTCGTTTCAACTAATATAGCCTACCACCGTTCACCGCATCCCTGCTATGGTGGCTTCTATATCTCATTATCTTTGGTTAACCTTAACGGCTTATGAATTACACCGTAAAGGCTTTTACAATATGTCAAAGAGCTTAATCAATAGTGCCCGTGTAGAATATTCTCTACGTCTGCACGGGCTGTCGTGCTCGTATAATCATGTAAGATTCTACGCGTATCTGCTTAAACCTTGAATCAGACAGAGGGCATCATAATCCATGTCGTTATCTTCGTCTGTGTCCGGTCCTGAAAGGATAGCTTCATAGGTATCAATCTCTTCTTCGATAACTTCTATGAAGTCAGCCTTGCAATCTACATTGTAAACTCTGCGGGCTGTTTCTTCATCCATATTCTGGACATTGTCCAGGTCTCTGTATAAGGCATCTAAGCCTTGTTCAATCTCGTAACGTGTCATAATCATGCAATTTTTAAAAGGTTAGCTTTTTACATATTTCCAAACATAACCAGCAGCAGTCTGTAACTTGCCATTACAACAATTGCATATTAGCGTGGCTGTGCATTTTACAGCCCTTGCACCTTCTGATGCTGAATTATAGAGTTTAACGAATTTTCCATCAATAGTATATTGTTTTACTGGTCTACCACCACGTCTTTTACATTTCAAAACAAAGGTTGCATGCCATGTATTTTCGCTATTTGTAGCCCATTCGAGGTTTTCAACTCTATTATCATTTTTAATGCCATTTTTGTGATTAACTACCACTCTACCTCTATCATGAGGTATAAATGCTTCGGCAACAAGTCTATGAACTTTATAATGCTTCATTCTTGTACCATCAGACAGATTAGCTATAGAATAACCATCTTTATCTCGCCACACTCTTAGCAGGATACCTTTCTTTTGAGCTTTTGCAAAGGTTTTACCAAACACATTAACCTTAACTTTTCGAGCCAAAGACTTGACGTTGCCTTTATTCGATATTTGATATCTGCCCTCATAACCTTTTACATCTCGCCATTCTTCTTTCATATTATGCTATGTTTAAAAAATTTGCTACTTTGAAACTTCTATAAGAAGCTTTTTCGTTATCATAGTAAGTTATAAGGCTCTCGTTTCTTTTGCGTTCTGTACCCTTTGTTTCAGGTATCAGACCCTCTTTCAGTGTACCCCATGCAGTGCGGATTTCACCGTTTAGTTTCTGGTAGTAGAACTTTACCACACCTTTCTTTAGAGCTGCTTTCAGTTTGAGGATTTTCCAACTTTGCTTCATTGCTTCTGACATTGAAAAACCATAAATTTTAACTAGCATCCAACTCTGCTTCATGACTTCTTTCATTTGATTTTTAAAATTCGTACTCATAATCGTGTATTTTAATATGTTTATACTATTTATTTATATCAACCTTTTTGCTACCTTTGCAAGCGGTGATTATCTTATCACTTGATTGATGATGCAAATATAAAGAGAATATCTTTATAAACTCTTTATTTATACAATAAATTCTTTATATTAACTTTATTTTACTTTATGACGGGTAATGAAGTACGCTCTATCTTAATAGAGAAAGGGTTTGTATTAGCAGAAATAGCTGATAAGTTGGGCATTACAGCTCAAACACTTAATAGTAGGCTAAATGCAAAAAACTTTAAAAATGAATATATATCTGAACTATCAAGTGTTTTAGGTATCTCATTTGAAACACAACCTTATCAGAGTATAGATAATCTTATGTCCCTAATCGAAAGCCAGCAACGGACTATCGAGAGTCTTTCTCGTACCATTGAGAACCTTTCAAAGAAATAAGCCATGGATATAGAATCATTTTTACCCATTAATACAAAAGAAAAGATTGATGAAATAATTAGCTTGATTATATCTAATCAGGAATCAAAGAGTATATATACTGATATTATAATACATATTCAAAAGGTAAAAATGCAATTATACTTCAAAGAAAGGTTTGATAATATAAAAGGAAGATTACCTCTAATTCAAGTACCAAACAATAACGTCCCACTAACACGCAACACAAAAAGTAAGGATTGTACTAAAAAAGGCACAAATAAAATAAACAAGGGGGTCATAGTCGTTAAAGACAAAATTGTAGGTATTCATTTATTTTGTGGGATGACTCTCAAGCAACTTTCTGATTTTATTGATATACCTATGACTGTACTTTTTTCAATTATCAAACAGAAAAACAAGTCTGTTGCAGAACTAACAGAAGATGACATACTGACAGAATTAATTCTTACCCCATGCCTTGATTTTCTGCAAAACGCTTATAATATTAGACTTAGAAAAGATAAGAAACAAGCGTTACTTGATAAAGAAATAGAGACAGCAGGATATTGCCGAAAAAAGATGGAAGATAAATTCAAACCATCTTTAGGGCAGGAAGGCAATTACCGTAAGTTAATTTATATCCGGACTAAGACATAGTGCATATAGAGCAATTCGATTGCTTGCATCACGCATTAGCTATATGCTATATAGGCATCTTGTTCCAATATGGATTAAGATGATGTACTCCAGTATTGTTTAACTGGTATCTCCTATTTTGACTAAATGGCTTAACTTCACATTTAGATAGGAGTTGCAAACATGTATAAGAGCGCCAAAATAATACTTTTATACTATTGTATATGACCTTAAAAATGTCTTTCTTTGCAAAAGTGATTATCTTATCACTTGATTGATGATGCAAATGTAGTTCAATTGAATTAATAAACAAAGCGATTGCTATAATTATTCAATTCATTTGATTTAATTAACAACAAAGTGAATTAATGTTATGATTGAACGTATTAAAGCTATAATGAACCATTACAACCTTAGTGTAAATGCTTTTTCAGCTAAAATAGGCGCTAATCAAGTTACTATCAATCAGCAAATGAATGGAGATAGGAAAGTAAGCTTAGATACTATATTGAAGATAGTTAATTCATTTGATTTAGTATCCGCTCAATGGCTTCTTACTGGTAAGGGTGAAATGTTTAAATCATCTTCATCTAAAGAAGAATCAGTCCCCATCACCAACGAACGGTTATTCTCTATTATCGAGAGTCAACAAAGAACTATCGAGAACCTTTCAAAGAAATAGATTCATTGAAAACATATATCCTTGTAAGATGTTATACCAGATATAAAAAACACTAACTTTGAGGAAACATCTAAATATACATTAGTATGGAAAGTAGAACAATACCGGCATCCGAATTGCCGCAAATATCCGGGCTTATAAAAGATGTGATAAATATGGGACTATGGTTCTTGTACGACATCCATTGCAAATCCAACCCAGATGCAAAATACGCATTGGCGACGGATAAAAACGAATTTCTTTTGGATAAGGATGGGAATGTACTTTCACCAATACCCAAAGATGAAGTGCTTGAATACTTAAGCAAGATTACATTCTCGGGAATTCCGGCTGCGCCAACTGTAAATATGCCGTCAATATGAAAATAAGCGAAGGTTCAAAATTTATTTTTATCGCTACTTCCAGCGGACACCTCGAAGATAGATTCTTGTACGATGTGAATTACGGTGTCACAATATTGAAGAATCAAGGTGTGGCAGACGAAGATATTACAGTTGTTACAGATGCAACAAAAGAAACATTGGTAGCAAAATGTACCAATATGTCAAACGTGCTCTTTTCCACGTCTTCAAGTTTTGAATTTGTGATTGAAAACGCAGATTGCGAGAACTTGTTTGTCATTTCTTGTTGCCACGGTTCCATTAGCGGTATAGATTCTATAACTCCAATTAAGCCCTTCTCCCTCAACCAGGCCCTGAAGAACAATAAATACGCGAAAAACATACTTGTGTTTTTAGGCCAATGTTATGCCGGTATCTTCAATTTTTTGGACGTCCGAGATAAAAGCAAGAATATTGTGTACATAGGTGCAACGGATATAGATGCAAGTCTGAGTTATATGTTGAATGGATTCAGATGGGTAGCAAACATATCGGTTGTCGCTCTGTTCCAATGGCTTGAGAATCCGCAAGACATAGACGGGGATGGCGTATGTTCCATAACCGACCTGTACAAGTTCGTTTCTTTCTGTACCAATAGCGTAACAAGAGGAATTGAAAAGATACAAACTTACCATCTGATTGACGCATCCGTAAGATTGAAGATGGAAGAAGCACATGCTTCATCAACGGGAAGCCCGTTTATTGCACAAATCACTAAGGATGCAGAAGAGGTTATAAGAAATTATATTGTTCCACATCAGAATACATGGATGTTAAATGCTATTGCTGCTGGTAGTATGCATTTAGAGTAAATTATCACAAAACCGATCCATGTCGATTGCTTGCTAAAAACTACCGACATGGCATCTTTCAGATATAATCTTTATCCATAATCTATATAGTTTAATTTGCATCATCAGTAAGTCAAAGAACACCAAAATAATACTTTTATACTATTGTATATGACCTTAAAAATGTCTTTCTTTGCAAAAGTGATTAGGTTATCACTGTTTGATGATGCAAATACACTAATTATTTCAGTATAACAATGTTTGTATACTGAAATAATTAGTATATAAACATTGTTTAACTATTTGGGCGGTTTATACCTTATTATATAAAGCTATGGATGATTTATCGAACATAATAGCAGGGATAAGCGCAGGGGTGGCATTCATCTCTGCCATATTCACAGGATTCATGTTCTATCGGTATGACAAAAGGCTAAAGGAGCAGGAACAAAAGATAAACGATTTCCAACTCAAGGAATACGCACAGAAAGAAATCGAAAGCAAAAAGGCTTCATTGAAAGCAGAAGTATTCTGTATCAACGGAGAATGGAAGGTGATGATTCAAAATGAAGGGATTGCTTCTGCAAGAAATGTTAGACTGTTGTCACCGGACTTGACACCGGAAGGGGGGAAGGATAAAAATCATGAATGAACCTATATTGCCATACCCTATACTAAATAGGAATGATAGGGTTTATCTGGACTTGTGCCTTATGGAAGCTCATAGCATAAAGCCTGTCGTTAATTTGTTTTGGGACGATGATTATGACTCAAACAGAAATTTAAAACAAGCATTATGTCTTTGCTGAATTTGCATAAACAGCAAGTAACACAAATAAATATAACATAGCAAAAGTTACGAGCATATAAATAGCGTTGACTATCTTTTTATTAATATGCTTGTCAATAAGAATAAAGTAGGATTTGACGAACAAAAGAATAAGAAGGAAAATCAATAAAGCAATAGCCATAGATATTAACGCTAAAATATATATACTCATAGCAATAAAGTGAAAGCGACCAACTCCAAAGTTGCGGTTTGAAGTTTGGTCGCCTATATAGTCCCTTACGGGAACAGTTAAACAAATTAGTCGAAATCATCCGCAACTTGATTTTGATGCAAATATACTAAAAATGTCAGTATATGGAAGATTCCATTGAAAAAAGAACGAAAAGAATAAAAAATGCGGTATTATATCTCATTTCGAAAGAAATAATATCTGAAAAATCTTCCCAGAAAGATATTGCGCAAAAAATGGGTGCTAAAAATAGCACAAATACTAATTATGCTTTAAACGGTAATAAAAGGTATTTAACTGACAACTTTTTGAAGCGGTTTAATAATGCTTTCGATGGAATGTTCTCTATAGATTGGCTTCTTACAGGAAAAGGAGATATGTTATCTTGCAAAACATATGACCAGATAAACGAAAATAATGAAAGCATTATAATGGAATCTAATTGGGAATATGGAATTGAACAACCAAAAATCAATTATATCAAAGGAGTCCCTTATTATAACGTTGATTTCATCGGTGGTTTTGATTTGGTTTTAAACGACCAGACAATAAATCCGGAATATATGATAGATTTCCAAAAATACAATAACGCAGATTGTTGGTGTAATGTAACCGGCCATTCAATGGAACCTGAAATTAATCACGGTGATATAATAGCATTGAAGAAGATAGAAGATAAATCTTTTCTTCCACTCGGAGAAGTCTACGCAATCGTTACAACAAATGATATGCGCACTATAAAAAGGTTGGGAGCGGGGAAAACGGATGATACTTATACGCTCATTCCGTCCAACAAATCACCGGAGTATTCCCCGCAACAACTTCCGGCAAGGATGATTAGAGCTATATTCCAAGTATTGGGAGCTGTAAAGAGATTTTAGAAACTAAATATTAAAGCGCAATGAAAAAGATTTTATTTTTAATGGTGGCTGCACTGGTGATAGCTGGATGTAGCAAAGATAAAACTATAATAGAAAAGGAACCGATTAAATTGAATCAACAAAATATAGTTATAAACTACCAAGAAGATATTAAAGTTCTGTTATCCTCTGGTGATATACGTGATTGCAGCTATAGCATTGAAGACGAATACATCGTACGTGTTTTATTTTTGATGGATGGATTTTATATAACAGGCGATCATGTAGGAGAAACAAATATTTATATTTCAGATGGCAATTCTACGGCTACTCTAAACGTTAAAGTAAAACCAACAAAAACAGCAATCGCTACACCATTTTTAGATTATAATATACCTTCAGGCAAAATTAAAGAATATATGTCTGACAAAAATGTAAAAAAGTCAACAACAAATAAATACGGAGATATATTTTATAAATATGATAACCAGATTGATATATATATACCAGAATATAAATCTATCATGTCATATGTTAGATACACAGATGAATCTATTAATAGCTTAGAGGAGAAGTATAAACTACATTTAAATGAGATATATAATTATTTGAACGAATCATATGAAATCTATGAAAGTTTCACCTCGCATAAGAAAGTGAGATATAAATATTCATACAATCGTCCCAATAAAGATTACGCTGCATTTCTTTTAGAGTATACTGGTGGTTCTTCAAACATTAAATATCCAGAAGTTTACATTATATATTCAAATTCTGAAAAAAATATCCAAAATTTAATTGACGAATTGAAACATGAAGAATGTTACGTATATCCAACAGATCGAAGATTTCAGTTAGATATTTATTAAAATAAAACCTATTATTAACATTTCAATTCTACTTTAAAAATAGCAATTGTATAGTAGATTGTGTTTTGAAAAGGTTAGAAAAGAGTGCTTAATAAATTAGTAATCAGTATAATAATAGAGCTGCTATACGGGACTTCGTAACGCGTAGGTCGCCAGTTCAAGTCTGGCTAGCGGCTCTCAAAAGGAAGTCTATTAACTATCTTGTATTTAGTTATTTAGACTTCCTTTTTTATTTACTGGTTCTTCAATTTAATTAGCTTTCAAACATTCTGCTACGTGCCAGCATACATGCACCAACAATACCAGCCTTATCTTTCAACTTGGATGTGATAATAGCTGAATCCTTGTTGACCAGATTCAGAGAGTATTTACGTACCGCAGTCTTTATAGGTTGGGTTATATAATCACTAGTCAACGACAAAGTACCACCTATAATAACCAATTCCGGATTAAAAATATTGATCAGTCCTGCAATTTGTTTTCCTAGCTTCTGTCCGATCTCTTCTACAATTTCGATACAGAGTAGATCTTCTTTGTTTACTGCCGCAATTATCTCATCAAGGGTTATGGGATCTTCTTCGGCAGCGATTCTAGTTGATAATATAGAGCTTTCTCCGTTCCGGATGCGTTCTAAAAGGATACGGTGAAGGGCAGAACCGGAAGCTTCGGTTTCTAAGCACCCTTTTTTGCCGCAGTGGCAGATAATTTCATTATCATAAGTACTCATGTGACCGAATTCACCGGAAAATCCTGATTTACCTGTATAAATCTTGCCATCTATGATAATTCCGATTCCCAATCCCCAACTTACGTTTACAAAGATAATATCTTTTTCTCCTTTTACGCAGCCTTGCATATACTCTCCATAAGTCATAGCCCGCGTATCGTTATCGACAGTAACTTTGTAGCCCAGTTTCTCAGACAACACATCTGCCAATGGTCTTTCTTCGAAATTGAACTGACTGAAACTGTATCCAGATTCAGGATTCACGCGTCCCGATACATTTACATTAATATTTAAGATTTTCTCTTTGTTGATGGTGAGCTTTTTTATAAAATTGATAATCAGCTTGCATAATTCATTCATTCCCTCAATTGAATTCTCAAAATTATAAGGTATGTTCATTTTCAGTTCTACCATATCGCCTTTAAAATTTATCAGGCCGATATTGACTGCAAATCTTTTGATATCTACACCTAAAAAGTAACCGGATTCGGGATTAAGTCCATAAAGGTTCGGATGGCGCCCGCCACTGGTCTCCAATTTTCCATAATCATTAATATATCCGTCATCACACATTTCGCCAATAAATTTGGTGACGGTTGGTACACTCAAATCCAGCTCTTTTGAAAGATCGGGAATTGTAGAACTGCCATTATATATATAATGTGTAATAATTCTCTTTTTGACGAGAGCGCTTTTAGAGCCCTTTTCTATTTCTTTCAAGAATTGTTGGTTCATATGTTTGG
>UMCR01017135.1_pt1 | contig 30198 bp, 50 predicted proteins | sample 1964301 | NCBI WGS metagenome assembly UMCR01 (sample SAMEA4835975, study PRJEB28245) | human gut metagenome | biome: gut microbiome; material: fecal sample | place: Denmark | collected 2008
TGGGAACCTGTATTTGTGGCGACGCTTCGGTCGCCTGTATTTGACTCCTTGGCATTCTTCCAGTCGACCTTATCCATCGTGAATTTAATAAACGCCTCTACAATGCCTTTAATCCCTATCTCTGCTCCTATATGTATCTTTTTGCCGCACCTCTTGCTATCACCACTCTTTTTCGGTGAAATATCGCTGATTTCAACTTCGCAATATCTGCTGTCGGCTGGATTATAATATCCAAACACATCTATCGGATTTTCGCAGGCGTGAAAACCGCACGCGCACAAATCTGCTTTGGGTTCTTCATATTCTTTGCCAATTTCATATTGAAAACCTCTGCATTTTAAATCTTTATCGAATCCTTTATATGCTTTCATTCCTCATTCTCCTCACATACTCTAAATAACAATCTTTAGGGTCTATTGTTGCGTGGCAATTTATTTCGCAATAGTCATCTTCCTCCTTGCACATAAAATCACAGACATTGCTCATAAGCTCACCTAATTCATTGCTTATTTTTTCGAATGCTTCTTTGTATTGGTATAGCTCTATCCAATCGCTAAATAGGTTCGTTACAAGCCATGGCCTGCGGTCTTTACGATGAAACACTGTCGGCATTTCATCACCTCGTGCATCTCTTATTGCCTGCTCTATCGCTTCGTCGATATTAAGTTGCTGCACTCGTTTGCATTCGATATGTATTCCCGGTAAACCTACAACATCAGCGTCGCCATTTGCTCCGCTATATTGCTGCCCCCTGCGTGTATCATAACCGTATTCTTTTAGTTTTTTGGCTAACTCCCTCTCGCCATCTGCACCCTTGCGTCTGCTATTTGTCATTGTTTTCTGTAATCCTTTCCTCTCATCGGAACTAAATCACATATTTCACAAAACCTCGAATATATTGCCTCGCCTACATTTTGATTCAGCTCTTTTGTTGTGTCGTTGGTGGTAATTATCACCGGCAGATAGTCTTCGTATCTGGCGTTTATAATTTCAAACAGTTTTTCCCTGTTCCAGTCGGTTATTTTCTCTTTTCCCAGATCGTCAATCACCAGAAGAGGCACGCTTTTGATTTTCTTTAGCCGCTCTCTCTGATTATCAAAATCCCTCAGCAGCCCGAACAAATCTATTGACGTTATAAACATTGCCGGAACGCTTTCCCCTATCAGGTGGTTTACTATCGCTGCTGCTAAATGTGTTTTGCCTGTTCCAGCATTTCCTATTAGCAGAAGCCCTGTTGAAAGGCGTTCATCTGCCTGACTGAACCGCTCGGCGTATTTCTTGGCTTTTGTAAACGCTTCCTCGTTCCCGTTTGGGTTGAAATTTTCAAATGTCCTATTTAAAAACCGTCTGCCTAAATTGCACTCTCTTGTCAATCTTGCCGCCCTTGCCTCATGCTTTTCCAGTAGTGTCTCCAGATAAATCAGTTCCTCTTTCAGCTCCATCCTCTCATGTCCTGAATCCGCTTCCAGCTGCGCTATAGTCTTTCTCAACTGTTCGGCACGACTCTTTATTGCTGCTATTTCTTGCCTCTGCATCTTTCTTGTCCTTTCTCGCCCAGCTCAGTATTGTGGCGTAGTGGCTTTTATATCTCTTACCCTTGCTCGCTATGTAGCCCGATAACCTCTCAATTCTGTCCTGCCAGTCATATGGGAATTGCTCTTTTAGCTTTTCCAGTTCTTCCTCTGTCAGGCGTACGTTTTCAAACTCACCCATGGCGGGCATAATATATTTATTTATATTCTTAACATTCTTTACATTCTTAAGATGTTGTTGCTGGTTTGTTGCTCGTTTGTTATCGGTTTGTTGCCCGTTTGTTGCCCGCTTGTTATTCTCTTCATCTTCGCATTGGTAGAACGCCCAATTTTCAACGGTTGCAATCGTAAATTTGTTTGTTGAAAAAAGGGATATTTCTCCTGTGCTTTCAAGTTTTTTTAATGCCGTTCTTACTTGCTGTATTGAAAATCCCAATTCCTTTGACAGCTTATTCAATCCTATGATTGCCTGCCCCGGCACAAGGTCATATCCTCTATATTGTGCCGGTTTAAATGTGGCAACTATCAAGATATGAAGAAAAACATCTTTTACAACGCAGTCCGAATACCAGCCCCATTCAATCATTTTTCTATGCAATTTCACAAAGCCGTTGAGGTTTGACATTTAATCACCGCCCCATGTTTGTTTTAATCGTTCCACTTCGTCAGGTGTCATGGTCTCAATTCCCATTTCCTCACAGTCATTAATAATCATGTCGATGAAGTGTGCCATTTCTTTAGTATCAAATGTAGAGCTGCCAAAGTAGCATTTTATGTTTTTATACCCCTCGGTATTTCTGCAATCTCCCATATCCTCGCAGAGCCAACCAAGACCTTTATGCTCCCAGTTTGATATCCACTTATCCACTGCCTCCGATTTTATCGGAACGATTTCATACGCTGACATTTCCCTTATATACGAGCGGTAGACATCTGTCTTTTTAAGCTTTGCCGATTCTGCCAACTTCCCAATAAGTACCCAGCAGTAAGCGTTGGCATCAAGGCTTCGCTTTGCCCTTCTTTGCTTTATTTCTGCAACGTATTCTTTACCCTCGATGTATTTATCCATTAGCTCCTGAACGGCTTTCATATCGGCTGTATGCAGGATAATTTCAGCACCTTTGCCCCAACAGGGGCGACTATCTATTTTGTCGATTATCATAATGCTCCCCCGTATTTTTTGTATATCAAGTCGTCTTCGTTCCAGTCTGGATAGCACCGTTTAAGATACTTCCGAACCAATCCCCCGATAACTTCCATTTGCCCCGCTGTGCCAAAGTCAAAAATGTAATGACAGTCCCTGCACAGCGTTACAATGTTCTGTTCTATTCCTAATCCGCCATGGCTGCGTGGTATGTAATGTGCCTCTGGTAGACCACGCTTGCCACATACCACGCAAAGCCCATTATCTCGCTCATAGACCGCCTTTTTCGTCTTCTGCGATATAGCGCAGGCCTTTGCTCTTTTACTGCTTAATGGCTTCATTTTCGTTCCCTTCAAGGTCTTTATATACCCTCTCAAACTCCTCGGCTGTTGTTTTCTCCGATAAATTATAATCGGCAGCAAGTTCTTTAAAATCTATATTTTTTTCTCTGGCAAGTGTTAAAACTTTATTCCGCCATTCTTCACGATTTATTATCCTGCTTTTAGCCTCGCTTACCGTCTCGGTGTTTATTTTTTCTTTAAACTCATCAGCCTCGCTGTCAGAGTAGACTCCATCGTACGCCAGCTTAGAGTTTTTCAACACCACTCTGTCGAAACATCGTTTAAGTGCCATCGCGTAAGGATATGCGTTCTTGCAGTTATATTGCGACACTTCCCCAACCTCGTAGATACCTTGCTCGTCATTTATGTAAGCGTATACCAGCGAGCCGGAGTATCCATCTTTATCTAAACTCATACACGACGGTTTGAACTTAAGATTTTCTGGCAACGCATCATTGAGTTTTAGACAGGCATTGTGGGATATGATGAGTCCTGTATATACCATCTTCCCGTTTTTAGATTCATTCATGAGTATCCAAAAATCACCACTGTTTATATGTTTATACGTTTCAATTATTTCTATTGCCTTTGCTCTGCTCTGGGTATATTTAGGGGACACCCAGACAGGTATCTCTTTTTTTTGTTTTGATGAATATTCGGTTACTTTTTCCCCGAAATCATAATCACTCATCTTTTATATCCTCCAAAACTTCTATTTCTACGGAAAACCTCTTTCCTTCTTCATTTTTTAAATGCGTATCTAATGCTGTTTTGGCAAAATTGCCTGCCATCGCCATATCGTCAAATGCAAAAGACACATCGTTATACCCTTCTGCAAATGTAACTTTATACATCATCTTCTTCCTCCAATATTCCCAAATCATCTTCTGTCCAATATGGGCCATCAAAATAATCGGTATCTTCTCCGTAATAGTCTTGTCCATAATAGCTGTTTAGTTCTGCGTCTGTTATGTAATTTTTCATCTTTAATCCCCTAAAATATATCTGACAAACCTCTTGCCGTTTTTGCTTTTCTGTCTCGTGTTTTCTATGGGTATTCCTAATTTACGCAGATCATATATTCTTGCAGAAAGCCTTGTTATGTCGTATTCATCTGACGCTTCGAGAGCGGTTATCCCTCCGCATTTAATAATATGCTTTAAAACAATATATTCTTGCGTTCCTTTTTGACATTTGCCCAGCAATGCAGTATAATGTTCATGGTTTTTTAATTGTGTGCCTGCGCATGGAGTTGCCGCTCCTGCAGGCACTTTTTCATTTCTCATCATTTTCTACCTCCCATGCGTAAAACATTATTGCTCCGAACATAATTACCAACGCTATACTTGTCATTTCTTTTCCTCCTTATGTACGGCTGAATAATCAGCCCTCTTTTTTCTCATCTTTCAGCTCCGCTGTGATTGTTATATCACAGTCATATTTAGCGCTTAAAATAAGTGCCAATGCGTCATAAAATTTTTGTACGTTCATAAAAACACACCTCCATGACTATTGTTTCCAGTATTAACTAATTGCATTCACAGCTCCTTATTCATTTCAAAATTCACACAAGCCGCATCACTTGCTCCTATATTGCTCCTAATTTTTCTGTAAAGTCTGATTTTATTTCTGATTTCAATTTATGCTTCATTTTATTTTTATTTCTTCATCAATTATGACTGTACCTGTGGTATAGAAGATCATGTGATTTTTGCCATTTTTATCACCAAGTCTTATGCATTCGCCATTATAGCTGATACCAAGGTCTCCCTTGTATTGTTCTATGATTTCTCCGTTGATATCGTATACTGTGGCTGTACGCTCTATCCCACTGTTCATATCTCTTTTAATATTCTCTACTGTTAGATTCAGCAACATTATTGAATCTCTGCAACGTTTATTTTCTTTGATAAAATACCCACACGCTATAGTAGCCACAATTCCTATCAAAGCTATAATTACTACCATTACCCGTTCAACAATCATATTTTTACTCCTTTCTCCTTATATTGAATATGCCAATAATAAATACAATTTCACTCTCACACATAAAGGGCTGCACCCTTACCGCGTTACTTGGGATTATTTAAAAACTTTTCTCTTCCGCTCTATCGCTATACCTATCGTAGTATCAGCTTTAACTACAATATTCCTTTCTTTAATAAGCAAAATACTATAATTGTGGTTATTAAACTCACAGCAATATTTACTATAAGCCCGCTAATGCGGCTATTTTGGTCGTCTATTTTCTTTTCAAATTCTTCTTTATTCATCTTCTTTCTTCATCCGGCAGGGATTCTCTTTCTTCACCTAAAACAATCCCTTTCAACGCCCAAGCCTTTTTTGACAAATCATCTGCCGCCTTTATCATTTCATCGGCTGCTTTTAATATCTCATTCTCTTTAATTTCCACTAATATTTTCATTGCATTCACCCCTCATCACTCACTCCTCTAAGAAAAACTCAATAGGCACACCGAAGTAATCGGCTATTTTTTTAAGTTTATCGAGTTTGGGTTTACTCCGTCCACTCCTGTAGTCGGCTATGCAAGAGTACGGTATTCCTGTATCCTTAGATAATTGATAAGCTGTAACATTATGTTCATCTAATAGTTTCTGAATTTTCTTTCCCAAAATTTTCACCTCTTTTCTGTAATCCTTAGGCGAGCAACTACTATTCTTTTTAGTTGTTCGCCTATTTACGTAAACACGGTTGACGTTATATCGCATTTGTGATATTATGATTTTGCGAATCAATATCAAATGTAATTTATCCCAATTTCGCTTTAAAAGGAGGATTTTAAGGACTAAAATTACATATTTGTGGATTTCTTTTATCATCCCTTTCCTCCACAGAAAGGAGGTGATATAAGGAGAAAACCTACAACTGACGAGTTAAGCAGATTCTTAATTGCGGCTAAAATTGGAAACCAGTTTTTCAATTTTGTAAAAAGTCTGATTGAGTTTTTTAGCTAACTCGTCGCCCGCTTTGCGGGTTCGTATTTTTTCAAACGTGTTTGCGTTTACAGTTATACTATATAACACGTTTATGTATTAGTCAACACATTTTTATACGCATATGCGTTATTTTATTGAGGTTTTACTTATGAATGAGGTTTTGCAACGTATTGAGCGATTAAGAAACTCAAAAAAAATGTCACAATACAAATTGTGCAATGAACTTGAAATTAGACAAAGTACTTATAATACGTGGATACAAAAGAACAGAACACCCATGCCTGACAAGTTACAAAAAATAGCTGACTATTTTAACGTCACTATTGATTATCTAATGACTGGAGAAGAAAAAGACTGGCATCCAACATTGAATGAAAACGATGAGAAAGACATTCAAAAGCAACTACAAAGAACTTTAGATCAGTTAGAAAATGAAACGGGTTTGATGTTTGATGGCAATTATATGGATGAGCAAGCGAAAGAAAAACTAAAGAATAGTCTCGAACTGGTAATGCGAGGAACGCGCATAGAAGCTAAAGAAAAATTTACACCAAAAAAATACAAAAAATAATTCAGCATACAAAAATTGGGATATATAAATATGATACACCTGCCATAAATTAAGGAGTTTCTAATATGGATGTGAAAAGTATTGTTAATGAAGTATGCAAAAAATACAGAACAGAAAATGTATTCGATTTAGCTGAAGCACTAAATATAAATGTTTATTATCACGATTTAAGTCCCCTGAGGGGTTATTATTATTGCGAACATCGTATAAAAAATATCGTAATAGATTCATCCTTACCTCGGCATATAAAAAAATTTGTTTTAGGTCATGAAATCGGGCATAGTATCATGCATCCAAATTGCAATACACCATTTTTACAAAACACACTACTGTCCACAAATAAATTGGAAATACAAGCTAATAAATTTGCTATACAAATGATAATGACTGATTTAGACATTATGGAACATTGGGAATATACGATTGATGAGTGGGCTATGTTTTACGGGTTGCCACGGGAAATTATTGAACTAAGATTTAAGTAGGAGGAGAAGGAATGAAAAAAATTTTATTTTTCCTAATGACCGTCCCCATGTTATTGGCTTTTATTTCATGCGCCAACACTGAGAATGAGTTGGTAATTAACGCTGATGGAACGTACACGTGCGAAGCTGTAACATTCGAACTTCCATCTGGTTGGGAACTCGACGATGCGCAAGACGAAAATGGCAAAGATTCGGGAACCGTCGCTGAGTTTAGCAGGGAAGGTGGAAATTTCGGAAGTCTTGATTTAAGTGTTATATCATTCGACGACATGCTTGAACGGCAAGCTATTTACGCATCAGGGCTGGATGGGCGTGCCGCTGTGTCTAACTACGAAAGTAACGCAGTAATCATTGAAAATGGCTCGGGGTTTTTAGACACTTTTTTAATATCGGACAATACTGGTAATGGAACGAGTCTTGCGTACACGGATTTATATGTCGTGTTAGACGACAATAAAGTATGTGCGTTTAAATGGGTTGAGTTACCCGATAACAGCGTTGATGATTTTTCATATTTTTACAATTCTATCAAAATAAACGATTAGCCTATAAAAATATTGAATATTAACATAAAACAAAACCCCCACTATGTGAGGGTAATGTATAGGGCTGTATGATACAACCTGACTCGCACTCAAATTGTATCATCTCAGCCCAAAGATTTCAAGTTTTTGGGTATTTTTATACCCTTTTTTACCAACAATCTGAATGAGGTAAATTAAATGAGATGTGCAATTTATATAAGAGTATCATCGGCGGAACAACGCCGAGAAGGATATTCACTCCCTGAGCAAAAAAGGGTTTTAACTGAATACGCAGAAGAACAAGGGTATAAAATAGTCGATATTTACGCAGACGAAGGTATTTCCGCTTCAAAGAAACCCCATCTTCGTCATGATTTCCAAAGAATGATGAAAGACGTCGAGGGAGGTTTGATCGACATCATCATTTTCATAAAACTTGACCGTTGGTTTCGTAATGTCGGCGATTATTACAGAACACAGTCTATCCTCGACGCACATAATGTAAAATGGAAAAGTGTTCTTGAAGACTATGATACTACTACCAGAACAGGCAGATTGAATTTAAACATCAAGTTAACCATAGCAGAAGACGAAGCAGCCAACACGTCAGAACGTGTAAAATTCGTTTTAGACGCCAAAGTGCGAAACGGTGAACCAAACACCGGAACCCAGCCTTTTGGCTATAAAATTGAAAAAATAGACGGAATAAAACGCATAATCAAGAACCCTGATACACAGGCGGAGTGCGAAGACATGTTCCGTCGTTTTTTCGAGACAAAATCAGGTTACGAAACCACCCGATATATCAATCAAAAGTACGGGCGTAACCATGCGGATAATACTATCACTCGCAGACTTAAAAATCTTGCATATACAGGTGAATACAGAGGCATATATGACTACCGCCCTGCCTATATAACCCATGAGCAACACGCAGAAATCCTGCGTATATTAGGCAAAAGCACGAGAAAAGCTAAAGGACGCAAAGTCTATCTTTTCGCCGGTATGGTAGAATGTCCTGAATGTGAACGCACACTTGCCTCTTGTACATCTAATAAACTCACCCTTGCATATAGATGCCGATATCACGGTGTTTCAAATTGCGACTACAAACACATTGTAAAAGAAAAAGATATTGAGGAATACCTTTTAAACAATATAAGGAACGAACTGGAAAATTACAAAACCAATATAAAATCCAAACTACGTAAAAAAGCCCCTGAAAATCCTGCTGTTTATGAAAACCAACTGGAGAGATTAAACAACGTATATATAATGGGTAATATATCCAACGAAGAATACAACAGAAAGGCAGCAGAGCTTAAGGCTAAAATCGCCGATTTAAAGGCTGGAAATAATCAAGCCGACACAATTCCTCAAGATACCATGAAACTCTTGTCTGACAGCAGTTTTCCCACCCTCTATAATAGACTTAACCGCAAAGAAAGACGGGCACTCTGGGCATCTATAATAGATAAAATAAAAATAGAGGGCACTAAACCCTCATCAATAAAATTTTTAGAATAATTCATCCCCTAACTAACGTAACCGTTCTGTCTGGTTAATTAGGGAATAATTATTTTACATCAATTAATAAACATATTATATAGTAATGTAAGAATATTGACAAATTATTTTATAAATGATATGTTTAGTATAGTCACACTCGTATTGAGTGTTGTGAGTAGAAATTGTTTTTTTTACTATAAAGAAGCTATTTATTGTTTTAATAAATAGCTTTTTTATTTTTAAAAATTTAAAAATAAACATTGACATACCACCCATTGAGTGATATAATATAATCAAGTTAAGGGAACGGAACAAAGGAGAAATAAAATGACAAGAGACTATGCAATAGAAAGATTAAATATAATAATTAACAAAAGTGGTAATGACGGCAGTTATAAATATAACATAAGTGAAAACGTATGGAAAAATTATGGGAAAAATAGAACATACTATAAAATAGTAAGAAAAAGAGCAAACAGCAAAAATATAACCGAGAGACCTTTCGGTTATATCGACAATGACACAGGCGAATACTATGCAGGGAAAAATGACCTTACTCAAAATTATAATTTCGATGGTGCAAAATTTTAAAGGAGGAACAAAATGAAAAAAGAATTTACACATTATGGAGAAAAAGCAACGCTACTAACAAACGTATCGGATTACGAAAATATTTTAGAAAAAAACAATGTAGCATACAAAACATTGCCCATTATATCCCAGAAATACCGCGTAATTGAATATGATGGTAAATATGCAATAGCACTAACGCGAAGAGAATGGGAAGACGCTGAAAATGTTATTGTCATAGAAAAATTTCCTTCAGATTTAGATGCACTGATAACTGATGTATTGCTGCAAGCGTACCAAAAAACAGAACCAAAACCAGAGCCAAGCAAAGCAAAAGTTCTAATAAAGATGGCACAAGACTTTTTCCCACCATCATTTGACGATATGATAAATGGAAAAGAACCGGATGAGGAAGAATATTTTTTTAATCTTAGAGTATTTTTAGGAAAATACGGCGGTGTAAGTTATTTGAAAACACTCCCTCATGACGATATTGATGAAGAATTTTGGGAAAAATTGATCAGTAAATAGGAGTTTTTAAATTGAACAAACTAAAGGAAGCAAGGATTAGATCGGGATTAACGCAGCAGCAAATGGCAGATCAATTTGAAATCCCGAAAAGAACAATAGAAAACTGGGAAGCAGGAAGCAGAAAGCCGCCTGTGTATGTTGAAAAATTAATTATAGAAAAATTAGAGAGTTTAAGAAAAGCGGGGAAATAGTCCCCGCTTTCTTTCAAAAATTATATATTTTCTATACCTACCAGTAAATCCTGTAATTTTTTTCGAGTTTCTTTCATTTTTTCAACGTGATTTCCGTCTATCATGTGATTCAACATCTGCATCATTACTATGCATTGCGTTCTGTTCATGTTGCGAATTTCTTCTAAAGCCTTAAAATCGTTTTGTTCATGCCTTTTAAGTCTTTCGATAGCTTCCTTATTTTTCCCAACGGTGTCCTTTAGCTTTATTCCCGGAGAAATAATCTTCCATAAAACAGAGGCGACATTGCCCAAAAGAACAATGCCGCCCCCTATAGCCATTAACATCTGCCAGTCCATCATACCACCTATAACCTACTATTAATATATCTCTGCCAGCCGTCAGTTGTTTTCCAGCCGGCCTTTCCGTCGATAGAACCAGTGTACCAGCCTTTAGCCTTAAGGAATTTTTGCATCGCCTTTATAGTATCTGGTCCCATGTACTCGTCCTGCTCTACGCCCAGCAGTTTTTGTATGGCTCTAACCATCGGCGACCCGCCTCCATTGTTCCACTGCCACGATTCGGCCAGCATGTTTATACAGTACGGTTTGCAGGATTTCAGCTGTCCGGACACGATACCGTCCTGCGTTGTTCCCATAACCTTCTGCGTCATACGCGTGGTATCCTTGCCCCATTTTCCATCTAACGTCAGCTTGCTGTTCGTTGTTCCAGTGCTTGGGGCTGTACTTGTCCCGGAATAGGCCGGTCTGAAAATATAGGATATCTGCGACTGGGAACGCGTGCGGCGCATGACCTCGCCGCCGTTGCTGTCATTTCCTACGCAGGTGTTTCCTTCTATGGTGGTATAGCTGCCGTCGCTGTTCTTCTTCTCGATTATACCTACATGGTCACTGCTTCGGTTCTGTTCCCAGTCGAACGTGACGATGTCGCCCGGCTGCCCGCTTCCCTTGCCTACGCTCCTTCCGCTGGCTATTATCTTATCAGCTATGGTAGGGACATAGGCGTCTTTCTTGCCACCCGGCAGCAGCGATATAGCATTACACTGCCCGAAAACCCAATCCACGAATATAGCGCACCATGCGGCGGCTGTATCTTGTCCATAATACCATATGTTATATTTTGTCCTGTTGCTGTTCGCCGGGGATTCTTTGTATCCTATCTCCGCTCTTGCTACTTTTAAAATATCGTTTGCCGTTGTCATTCCTGTACGAGTTCCTTTTGCAATCATTTTTTTGTCCGCCTCTCGTTCCAGCAACCAGCATATATATCCGCTTAACGTTTTTCCATTTTCTTCCGCAAGTTCTTGAGCTGCCTTTTTAAGAGATGGTTCTACTTTTAAAAAAATTTTATCGCTTTTAATTTCTCTCATATTTTCACCTTCTTATTTTCTCGAATATGTTTTAGTAGATTCTTGTAACCTTTACAACAGCTTCTAATGCTTTGCTGTTCGCTTCCCTTTTGTCCCACGCATCACCATTATCTTCTATATCTAAGTAGTCATTTTCATTTAGTTCTGATTCTTCTATTTTGAAATCTACAGCTTTCCAATCTTCTGTTTCTTCATCCCATACTGCAATGCTTCCGCTAAACAAAAGTTCTCCCGGGTTTACTTCATCGTCATTCAATTCTCCAAAATAATATGTCTTTCCAACTTCAATGTTTTCCTCGCCTGTGCTCATTAAATAACTTTTTGTTTTCATGATTTTTCTCCTTCCCCTTGCTTGCCGTGTTCGTCATCTTTATCTTATGGCATAATTATACCAAAAGGTATATACCTTCGTCAATACCTTTTGATATGTTTTTTTAAAATAAAAAATCCCCACCATATATCAATGGAGGGGATTGTCTTACTTTTCTATATCCGCTAACAAATCTTAAATTTTTAGACATTATTTCCGTTCGACGTAATATGGATTCCATTTTGTCCGTTCTTTAACCACAGGTAGCTCTTTGCACTTTTCGAAAATCTCTGTTCCTGTCCCGTTTCCCCCAAGTCCATGATATCCATTATATATTTCTTCCAAGCTTTCCAACTCCTCAAGTGTTATTTCTCCTGATAAAATATAAAATTTACCATATCGGAACAGTTTATCATGACTGTTGGCTTTTACTGCCTGAAATAAACCACTGAATTTTTTTATTGCCCATACAAGGGTTCCGGCTGCGAAACTGGCTACTCCTGAACATATAATCCCTACTATGTGTTCCTGAATTGCACTTAACATAACTGCCTTCTACACATTAATATGTACAGCATTACCCATCTGAGCAGTATTGGCATAACTATATGCAGCTCCATATTTGTAGGCCAATTTAACAACAGCATTTCTTCCGGCTGCTGTTGTGGTCACTCCCGGAATATAAATATCCGCTGCCCTACCTTTTGTATGTGCTGATCCACTGGCTCCTCCCACCTGCGCATTTCTGGTTTTGCACCTCTGGCCGGAAGTGATAGTTATCGGCTTGCCATATTCTACTCTAATGGCTTCTAAAATCTTAAGTAACTTCGCTGATGTATTACCGGCAGGGTAACCATTACAATATTTACCTCCACAGGTACATTTAAACTCTGACTTCGCGAAATGTTTCGAGCTGCCGCCTGAAGCCGAAGACGACGAGGAAGATAAAGAAGATCCGCTTCCGCTATTCGCCTTGGCCCAGAAATTTGTACCAGCGATTCCATCTTGGGTAATACCCCATGTCTTCTGTTTCGCCTTTATGCCCGCTATAGTTTTGCTTCCTACGATACCGTCCTGTGTCGTCCCTACGATCTGCTGAAGCTTCTTGATCTGTGCAACCAGTCGTACATTGGTATTCGCCCCGTATATTCCATCCTGTGTCAATCCATGTCCCTTCTGAAATCTCTTTACAGCAGCCTTTGTCTGTGCTCCACAGATGCCGTCAATATTGCCGTTATAATAGGCATAATAATGATGTAAATTCTTTTGATACTGTTTTACTAACAACATTATTCCACCTCACTTTCTTCAATTCCTGCAATCTCTCCCTCTACTGCCCAGTCGCTTCCGTCTCCATCCTCTTTTAATCCCCGAAGTGTGTTCTGAGCTTCCTGTGCTTTTTCGGTCACATTATTATTTTTCCACCATGACCAGATGGCAGATATACCCGCCGCCGCTACCGTCAGCCATTCTGTTAATGCTGTTTCATCCAGCGGAATCGGATTCTTTCCGGCCACAGTAAGTGCCATGTTTGCTGTCAGAACCAGCATTACGATTAGCCTAATAATTGCCTTTGTTTTTTCGTTTTTCATTTTCTCACCTCATCCTTTCTTGGGTATTCGTAATAAACCTCAGACCCGTCTCCGGGCAATATAATTGTTCCGGCCATATACATATGGCCGTCTATCTCCGTGTTTTTGTGCAATTGAATTATTTTGTTTACGTTTTCCACATCAAGCTGCGCAGCACCATTATCGTACACATAAATCGTATATCCTGTAGGTTCTGCAGTCTTCGGCTTTGCCCCTGCAATAAAAAACGCCGTACAAATGGCTATCCCTGCCAATGCGGCGCATATCGCTATTATTAACTTCCTCATATCTCCATTATCTCCCAGCCATCCGGGTACTCCGTTGGCGGCCAGACATTATTGTCTATCTTAGAACGCCGAACACTGCCGTCTTTTGCTATGCAACATTCGCCCTTCATGTACATTCCTGACCGGCCCAGCGGTTCCACATACGGTTTAGCTTTTAGTGGATTTTTCGTATGGCATAATCCCCATTGTGCTCGCATATCGTTAGGGTGGTCTTTGTAGATAGTTGAATCGTATGGTTGTATTAACTGCCATACTTGTCCGTCATCTCGAACCACTTCCCCTTTTTTCCAGTTTAAATATTGATGTTTTTCCGGGTCAAAGTCCGGTATGTCCGCCTCCCGGTCGATAATGGCAGTGCCGTCCAGTTCAGGGGCTATCGCCTGCAGGCTTTCCGCTGCCTTTAGTCCAATATCTCGCATTTTATCTAAAACATAACTCTTACTTTCCATAACTGTTCACCCCCTCTCTTATAGCTGCCGCCAGTTCGTCATATGGTACTGGCTCTGCTGGCGACTCTGGCTCCGGTGGTTTCGGTAATGGGTCATACACAAACTCCCCGTCCATGTATTTATAGTTTGATATATCATCATCCGGTAGGTGGTCTACCCTTGGCTGCCCTTCTGCTCCGTACTGGTCTTTTGTGGCAGACAGTATTCTGCCATCCGTGTCTAAATTTAATGCATACATCATACCTCTCCTTTCCGCTATTTTATTCCGGTTATTCCATATATCTTCACTGGGATAACTTCGCTTGGGCTTGTACTGGACGTAAAATTCACCCCTGTCCCAATCACCGAAAACAGCCGTATGGATGTTGAAAATTCAGCTGCAGCAGCAGTACCAACCGGAACGATCGATGGTTGAATGACCCTAAGGTTTTTGTCACGTTCGAACAGTATCATTGCCGAATCAAAATTTGATAATGGTAATGATATGTTTTGATTGTTAAAATCGCTTGCCGGACTTGCGTTTTCCCATAGTTTTGTTATCCCTATATCAGTCTTCCACTCATTCCACACGCCATTTAGTAACGCCCTGAAGAACCGTTGCCCTTCTCGGCCTATTGCTTCTTGCACCCTGTATGAATTAGTTCCAGTTCCTCTCATCACCCGTATTGAAAATCCGCCGCCTGTAGACGGGGAATTTTTTAATGTTTTATTAATATCTACAGTGGGGCAAAGCCAACAGCCAAAATCCTTGTAATCATTTAAATCATCGCCCGAACTAATTCTTCTTGTTGGGTCTAATTCAAAATTATTGGACGGCGTTTTATATGCCGGGCGTATCTCGTAAATACTCGTCCCGTCTATTAATACATTAAACATGGCCATGTATGCTTCGGTGCTTCCAGAATCTAATTCGCCTTGGGGAATTGACGGAGCTGCCGGCCATTCCGGACCTACAACTTCGGGCGTTCCTTTTACCACTTCCCAGCTGGCGGCTTCTGTTTTTTCAGATTCATTTACCGTTATTTTTGCGCAGATCGTATCTGTTCTGCGGTAGCCGGATGTCCCGTTTGAAATCGTCACGTTGTCCGATTTGTTGGGTTCTATGCAAAAATATCGTCCCTGCAGCTGGCCTATTCCTGCCCCAATCCGTACCTGCGTAGCGGATACCTCGGTAGCCTCAAAATTCGTGAAATAGTTAAATACACAATTTTCCATTCCCACAATCCCCCTGTGCCACATGGAATCCTGCAGTGGCGTTATATGCGGCTTGCCCGCCGCGCCTGTTATTAACTCCATATTTTCCTCCTAACTTTGTCCTTCTAATTTGTACTCTATAGTCGGCACCCCATTTTCCACACGCCATATCTTGCGTTCTACAGGTTTTGCCATATACAGACCCGTAAGGTAATCACGTCCGCCAACTATATCCCCTATATTCACGTCGATATCCAGCGTTTCAACATCCATCTCAAATGCGGATTTATTCATCAGTTCTTTTAGTTTTTCTTCACCTGCTGTTTTCAGCGCACTCTCATCTTCTGCTGATGAATAATCGTATACCTCTGCGATTTCACCAATGCCTGTATACTGGGTGTCCTGTATGGTGCTTATCTCCCCTTCTTTTGTGGCGTATAGGTTTAAAACGACCCTATCTTTTAGCTCACCCTTCCCTAAGCAAATTAAACGGTTTATGCCGTTGTACGTTTCCTGCAAATTAAAATTTAACCTGCTGTTTTGGGACAGTTCTATCTCTGAACTATAGTCTACAATGGGAACTGCCTCTATTTGCACGTATCCCGGTTCTGCGCTGATGATTCCTCCGCTGCTGTCCTGCTGTATATATGTTAATTTCAGTTTATAATTTTTACTTTTTAGCATTTTTGTTACGCCGTCTAAAAACGTGCAGTACCTATCGAACTGAAAATTTGTTACACTCACTCCGGTACTGGTTTTGGGAACCTGAAATGCCGGCTGCATTTCAGCCTCATCTACTAAATCAGCCAAAACGGAGTTTAATTCCCCGGACACTGTCTTGTAGTCTGCACCCTGTGGCGGTTCTATTATTTTTTTCGTCAAATACCCTCTAAACGTATATCCCTTAAATGTTATGGTATCTAACGTTGTATCTGTATTTATTTCGCCCAAAAATCCACCGTATTCCGTGCCGGGCGAATAAACAACAGATGCATTATACATATCGCCGGCAATAGACATCTGCGCAGATGCCCCGTTTAAATGTATAGCGTTAATGATTTCGCTGTATTCACTTCGATATATCTTTAATTCTAAGTCGTTTTGTCCGCCGATTTCCACGTCTATCGTCGCGCTTTCATCCAGCCTGATGGCGTCAAATCTGTCTTTATTCGCCAGTATCAGCTCCATCTTGGCTCACTCCTTTCCAGAAATAGCGTTATGTTATATAGAAATGTACCCGATGTTTCTATTTCCAACAGCCCCGATGGTATCGGTTCAAACACGTTGGATGGCAGATATCTCATGTAGTACATGTTCTCTTTTATACCTCCGTCTCGATGCAGGATTATGCTGTTGTCTCTGCTGTCTATTTCTAAATAATCTCCATCATTTATGGTTACATTCACCTGATACAAATGGCCGTTTATGGTCACTTTGGGCGTGTTCACATATCCAAAAATTTTCATATTAAACTGTGACGAACCAAAATGATCTATTAACCACTTCGCCGATCCTTTAACCTCGCCGGTATAGTCGTATGCATAATCATATGGATAGTCCAGATAATCCCCGCTTACAGATGTTGACCCATCCTGCGGCATAAATGTTTTGCTTTCTTCTTTTATCCAGAATGGATATGGTGCCAATATTCCCAATGTCTTTTCTGCCCCATTGAACGTCTCACTGGGCATCGTGTTACTGGACACGATATTACACAAAATGTAATGATCGCCCCAATACAGCTTACCCTGAACGCCATTTATGATATCTATTTCAATTATATCTGTAATATCGTCAAGCGATATTTCCTTTTGGTTTTGCGTACCTCTAATCGCAACAACCATTTCGTACTCAATTGCTGGTTTTGTGAACCGGGAAATAACAACACCATACTGTTGCTCTATGGTATTATATGTCCAATTATACGTATGGAAATTACCCTGATATATCTGCGTTTCATACTGTCGAAAATCTATTTCTTTCCCTTGACCATTTACATATTTTAGTTGTTTCAATTAAATGACACCCCCATACCTCGGAGGCCTCGCCCAAGTTGTCTGCTGTCTAAATAAATAGCAAATTCCATTTTGCTAAGTGCCGCATCCATGCCTTTATATATCTGGCTATAATCCCACACAACCTCTTTTTCGATTGACTGTGAAAGGATGTTTGCCATAGGTTCTTGTGCTTTAGCCCCGATGAATGCGGCATCCGATAATTTCGCGCCCGCCGCTTCTACTTTGGGGATTGATTTTAACAACCCTTGTGCTAATCCGGCCCCGTCCATTTGTCCTAACTCTTTGTCCCACCTTCGAGACGGTGAACGAGTCTCCGATGCTTTCTTGGCAGCATTTAAAGCACGATTAGCCACATCTATAGCTGCGCTCGCTACAGCTGCTGCGCCTGCTGCTATGCCTCGAGCAAGTCCGCTCGAAAAATTAATTCCTGTATTATATGCACTTATCGAACCAGCACCGCTGTTTGCCGCCAAAGCAACGCTTTCCCCTGCCTCTTTAACTGCATCTACGCCAGATTGTATACCGCTCTTAAAACTTCCTGCAGTCTTTACTCCTTTTCCTCCTGCTTCTACAGCACCAGAGTCCAATTCACCGCCAATAGCGTCTGTAAGTTTTTTTGTTGCTTCTGCTACCGTTATATCGCCTTGACTAATTTGAAACTGTAGGCTGCCCACAAGCTCCGCTCCGTCTTCCCCTGCCGTTTGTACAGCTTTGTCAAACTCAATTAACTGATTAAGCCCTTCAATAGTTTCGGGTATAACGTATTCTCCGCTTTCTATACCAGTAACCAAACTTTTGGGTATATTTATTCCAGCAGTCGCAGCCTTGTCTACAAGTGCATCCCACTGACCATTAAGCATTGACGCATTGTTCAGGCTGGCTGTATATTCTTGCCAATACATCTTCGTGGCTTCCGTCATATCGCCCATCTTTTTCTCAACCATTTCCATGCCACCCGGCAAAACTTTTAATATTTTTTCATACCATTCGCCTTGACTTTCGGAGACATTTTCTTGGGCTTTTTTCACGTCTGCCAATGCCTCTACATAATCGTCCATAGCAGCATTGGCATTTTCCATATATGCCTCTGCCATAGCAGCATCTTGTTGTGCTTTCATTTTATCTTTTATGGCTTCAGTGGTCATATTTAACTTATCTGTTTCTGCATCATATGTGAGATTCAAGCCCTCTACAGACTCATTTAGCTGGTCAACTATCGTTTTCATCTGTTCTTTTTGCGCTGATGTTTTATTTTCAACACTTTCCAGTTCTTGTAGCTGTTTAAAGTAGATATCTGTCTTCCTTGATTGGTCTTCAATTTTAGTTATATTGGCTTGTCTACTTTCAGCGGCCTCCTTCGCTGCTGTTGTCTCGCTGTTTAATGCTGCAACAACACCATACACAGCCGCACCAAGTGCAGCTGCCCCTGCTGCGGCTGCAGCATAAGGATTTACCAATAGTCCTGCATTCAGGGATTTTGTCCCTGCTGCAGCTGCTTTACTCGCCCCAGACACATTGCTTATACCCTTTGTAAATTTAGGCAATATTCCGGTAATCTTTGAAAATGCTTTCAAGGTTGGTGATGCTACTGCCGTAAGCCCAACGAGTCCTCCGGATACTGCTTTGATGGGTTTAGGTAATTTATTAAAAGCTTTAACCCCTTTTGTGCCAAACTCTATTACCTCTGTGACCAATGGAGCGATTTCTTTTGCTAAATCACCTAAAGCCATTTGCATATCCAATGTGGCATCTTCATAATCTTTTAAACCTTTATTGTTTTTCTCCCATGCATTATATGCATCGGTAGCCCCGCCATCAGCCAGTGCTTGTAATACCAAATCGGTGCGTTCTGTTGTCGTCTTGCATTTTTCCAGCTTCTCGTCAAATTTTTCGGCACCAATCCCCGCTCGATCCAAATATTCGCCAAACTGGCCAATGGATTTACCAGTAGCAACAGTCTCTTGAATTGAATCTGCAAGTGATTCAACTTTAAGGGTGTCTGGGAAACGGGACATTGCTCCTGAAACACCTTCAACAGCAATTTGCAAATTGGACTCTGTAAATCCTGCTTGCAAAAGATTTGACACAGCCTCTACTGATGAATCTGTTTCGCCTGATACAGCATTGAATGTTTTAAATGCTTTTTCTGTCGCTTCCATACCAATGCCAGCATTTTTAGCGTTTTCTTCCAAAAATGATAGGTCTCGATTTAATTCTTGTGTGGTTGGAACCAATGCAGCAGTAGCTCCGATAAGTGCCCCTGCGCCCTTACTTATGCCAGAAAGTTTATCACTTGCTTTTTCTGCGGTAGAGCTTGTTTTTTCTAACCCATCAGCAAACTTATTCAGACCTGTACTGCTTTCTTTGGCTTCTGCTTGCAAACCTTTAAGCTTATTTTCCGTTTCTATTATCTCACGCTGAAGTGAATCATATTGTTCCGGGCTGATAGGTTTTCCGAACTCATCATTAACCTCTTTTGCTGCTTCCCTTAACTCTTTTATTTTTTTTGTAGATAAGGAGATTTCCTCTTGTAGTTTTTTATACTCCTGAGTATCAACTTCACCCATATCATCCATTTCGGACATTTTTGACTTCAACTCGGTTACTTTTTTTCTTGTCTCGTCAATTTCATTTTGAATAGGTGTATAGGCTTTTTTCCATGCATCATAATTCTTAACGGAAGCTGCCGCCTGTTCACTTGCCTTTTTTAATGTTTTTAGTTTATCCTCAGTTCCTTCTATAGCATCACCAAGTAATCGTTGTTTTTGGCTAAGCAATTCAGTATTTGAAGGGTCTAACTTGAGGAGTTTGTCAACATCTTTTAACTCTCTCTGTGTTATATTTAATTTTTTATTTACATCCTTTAAGGCATTTTCAAGACCTGTAGCATCACCATCTAAAGGAATAGCTATTCCTTTTATTCTACTCGCCCTTTTACCCCTCCTTATAAGTTGTCTATATCTGCTTGTGTAGCAATTAACGGATACTTGTGTTCGTCGTTATTCATTTCAATAAACATATCGTTCACCATCCCTATGCTAAGCAAATCCAAATCAGAGATAGAAATGCCGCACTGAACACACCTAAGCATGAAGAGTGCGGTATTTGCTGCTCTTGCTATTTTTCTGTGTTTTTTTTTGCTACAGATTTTTGTTCATTTTCATCAGACCACAAAGATATTAAATCACTAAGTACATTGTAAATAGCCCCATCGTTATCAAATTGCTCTAACCACACTATAATGTCATCTGGCTGACTTGGGTCGCCATATTTATGACATATATAGCAAAACTGTTCAAGTGTAGTTATTGCCCGAGGAGAAAGTGTCCCTTCGTTAGTTTTTACATCTGTAACTAAATTTTCAAAATCAACAATTAAATCTTGATTAAATTTTAATCTATACAGCCGTGGAACCGCAGCCGATGTTTTAAGGTGGCAATCAACGCCACCTATCTTTAACACTTTTTCCATTTTTACGCTCCTGCTGATTGATCTTTTTCATAAACTTTCGTATACCATCCTGTTAACACAGCCTCTTCGGTTGTAGCTGTTGTTTTTGCTCGCACGCTTCCGTCTGATGTAGGCGCACATGACACCGTAAGAGTATCCGTTTGTGGCTCTATTGTGTCTTCATTTGTTTGCGCATCGACGGATGGTCGTGTTGCGGTACAGTTGAAAAACCAAAACTTTGTGGTCCCTATATCTCCGTCTATGTCAAACCCTAATGCAAATTCTACTGTAGGTGTATTTGTATTTTCAAAGAGAACCTTATTTGTGTCTTGTGCTTCGCCCAATACCGCTTCTCTAAATTCATCTGTTATGAGTGCAATTTCCAAATCGCCCTCATATCCACCATTAGAACTTGATGTATAATACACAATCCCATCTGCGTAGAACTTTGACAGTTCGCCTTGCTGTTCCAGCGATATTGATACTGCACCCGGCAACGCTACAGGTGTTTCATATGCGCCTTCCGCGCCTTTAACTGCATAATGTACGTTTTTAATGTTAAATTTTACTTTATTTCCAGCCCTTATTTACCTCCTAATAATGAAACTTCATAAATAACTTGAATCCATTTCTCGGATTCGATGTAATACTCTTGTTTTTCATAAAATAACCCTTTTGACATTAACCAGTCTGCTATGGCATTTTCTGCTTCAAGGTCTTTTTTGTTTGAATATAATTCAATATCTAATTCATTTATTTCCTGATATACTATTCCATCAGCCGAAAAGTTGTCTGTACCCGGGAAATGATATGTTATAAATGGTGTTTTGGGGACATTTCCTTCGGCAAAATGACTGTATGCAACAGGAAAGCCAAGACTTTTGAGACCTTCATATATTTCTCGTGATGTCATTTTCCTAACCTCGCTTTTACTCTACGTTCAAACTCCTTATTGCACCATTCTTCTACAGGCTTTATATGTGGAAATGCCCTTGCTCTTCCACCTTGCCATAACTGATGGCCTTTTTCCAGCAAATGAGTAAGCCCCGGTTTTTTTCTATTATATATATAGAATGTGAACTTATTTGCTCCGCGCCTTTCGTACTTGACTCCCCAACCTGCAGAATAATGCCCCTTCTTGCCGCCACTTCCAGCTCCGTCAGGAGACGTCTGTTTTAGTTTTTTAGAACCTTCTTTTGCAACTTCTCGGGCAATTTCTTCAAAGTCTTCCGTTGTCATTTCAACGTATTCCTCCAATGCATCCATCACTGCATCTGCAAAATTGTTAATACTAACCTTCTGTGCCATCTTTGGTTACCGCCTTTATTTTTACTGTTTTATTACGAAATTGAATATTGTCAATTAAATTGATATTGTATATCCCACCATTAAAAACAATACGGTACTGTTTTGTATTCATGAGATCAAAGAATGGTTTCCACCTAAAAATGAACTCGACCGTATTTTCACCGTGAACCACGGCAGCCTCCCAATATTCACGCCCCGAAAGACCGTTCACGTAAGCATAAGCATTTTTATAGTCCTGCCAGTCATGTGACGGATTGCCTATTTCGTCGAAACCTTCGACATATTTCTGAAATGTCACCAAACCTCTGTATGCGCCTGAATCCATCATGACACCCCCTCATTTTCCGGTGGTGTCGGAACGAGATTTACGCAGTGCATTCCGAGTATCGTATCGATGACTCTATTAACATTCGCACGATCAACAGTCATAGACCGGTTATCCCACATATCAGAAATTAGTGTTAAAACAGCTATAGTAATGTCTTCGTGTTCGTCCAACTCGTCAGCATTCAGGCCTGTATAACCTATACAATAGTTCACCGCAGCCACTTTCATAGCTTCAAGCAACACTTTGTCTTCTATTTCAAGATTTTCCTCTATTTCACGTATATGGTTATATATCACTTCCGGCGTTATTTCGCTTATTTTCCTTTGGCTTCACCGCCCTTTTTTCTTTTAAATAGCCACATTTCACAAGAGGCGCGGCAAGGGAGCGGTCAAGCTCCCTTACTTCTCCTTTTCTCATAGCGACTTGTCCTGCGAATGTTATTTGTGCCTCATATTTCATCATGCCATCACTCCCGCTACTTTTAAGTTCGCAATTATAGCATTTATAGCTGTTTTATTGGCGTTTGCCAAAGTAGCGATTGCCTGAACCTCTGCCTGTGTATATTCTGCGGCAATAGCCGTACTTGCGTCTGCAGCAGAAACTGTACTCACAGTAGCAACCTGCTTAACACCGCCAAGTTCCGCGGTGGTGGCAGCAGGAAGCTCATAACCTCCGCCACCTATCCCCGCAGAAATAGCAGACCAATTTTCAGCCATATAGTTTATGACCTGTGCAATTGTCTGCTCGTCTATATCTTCGGCATTGCCGCTACCCTTAATAGCAACTATCAGATTTTTAATTGCTTCACTTATAGTCATGGACTACCTCCTTAAGACGCTGCCATTTCCAGCTTAGCTATTTTCTGTGCGTTTTCTACTTTTGCATCCATTTCTACCCATGCGACAACGCCATCCGCATGCTGGGTTGCGTACTTTTCTCTCAATACCTGTATTTCCATTTCTTCTGTCATTTTAACGGCAAGACCAGACATATCACCGTAATAGATAGCTGTCTTTCCTGCCGCCATATCCGGCATATTATCAGAGACATATACAGGTTTTCCGAGAAGTACCTTTCCAAACGGTGCTGTGATATCGTCCTGCAGGAGATATCTTCCCACATCATCCTTCAGCAACCTTAAAGCCGTTCTCGTTGCCGGAGACATTATCCATATTGCCGGTCCCTGAAATGCATCTTTTACGGTATCTTGCAGTCTTATAAGTTCGTCTGCCGTAATTGCCGTTGCGGCTGCTGCTGTTACTTCCTGCGTTACACCGGAAAGACCGGCTATTTTAGATGCAGTGCCGTTCAGTAACTCATTCTCAATCCATCTGTGAATGTTATACGCCATATGGTCTACAACAAATCCAACGATGTCAAATTGTGAGTTGTTGATAAGGCTTCTTGATACTAATGTAAGTGCGCCTGCCAAATACCCAGTAAGTGAAATATTTGTAAATTTACCAGCAGAGCTTTCAAGCTCTACAAATTCTGTCGCATATGCCATTGTAATATCTGTTGCGTCAGATTCTGGATAGTATGGAATTTCAAGCGTACCTTTAACATTATATTTTGTAGCCTTTTCCAGTATCGGTGAAATATCATATACTTTTTTAATTATCCTGTTAGCAATTGTAGTAGGAACAACCGCCCCATTATCACCGAAAGTTAGATTCTCTGCTCTTTCTTCGCTTACAACCCCTCTGAGGTAGTTCGCAAATGCTTTTTCGTCAGTCTTTTCCTGTTCTGCTCTCTGCTCTCCTACACCGTCACCATCTCTTACATCTTCAATGACTTTTTCTTTGCCTTTGTTGGTTTCGGCAAGTCTTTTTTTCATATTTTCAAGAATATCAATAGTCTTGTCAATGTTATCAATCTCATCAGATATAGCAGCAATCTGTCTTTCTTCTTCCTCCTCTACTGCTCTCTGTTCCGCTTCAAGTTTTGCGTAGAGCATTTCAAGCTCTTTGACTTTTTCGGCCCTTGTCTCCTGTAACGCTTTAATATTGTTCTTTTTCCTTAGATGTTCCCTCCATATTTCTTTATAATTTCTTTTAGGTTACTGTTATCAACCTTTTCAGGTTCTTTTTTATCTTCAAAGCCGACATATTCGGCTTCAAATTCTTCCGCACGAAGCTCGACAGTAACTTCCCCGTCTTCGCCCGCTCTTGTTTCCACTGTAGTAGACTCATACCATGGTTTCATTTTGTCATTTATGAGCGACACTTCGTCTAAAGTGAATCCCGTAACGTTCCTAACTGGTATACCGTTTTCACTTTCTGCTCTTGTTTCAGTAACATTACGCATGCCAAATGACCAACCTCGCAACTTCCCTGCTTTTGCATCATTGATAACCTCCGAATCAGTAAATTCAGCATGCGCCCTTAAACCTATAACATCTTCTTTTAACGTTAAATTTGCTCCCGTCTTGCCAATTTCACGCCCCCAGTTATGGTTTAGCAACGCTCTAACCTCTTCAGCTTTTTCTAATGCCTTGCCAAACGCTCCTCGGTTTATTCTTTCAATGAAATATCCACCTTTTCCGTCTGGTATTGGTCTTGAATCTCTGCCTGTTACGTTGACATATCCGTCGATGATGACAGATTCTTTTCCATTTTCTGCTCTAAGTTCAATTCTTGCCCTTCGCTTACACCTCCTTTCTATTTTCATACCATTTGTCAATCAAATCATAAAACAACTGTTTATCTTTTCTTGTGCTATCTTTTGCTACATATTCTTTTGCCTGCTCTATGGTAGTAGGCATAACATAGACATCTGCATTTAAATAACCCGCAAGATAGTTTAACCGAGAATCCTTTGCTTCGGTGCTTAAAATAATAAATCTTGTATCTGATTCACCAGAATTTATGTATTTGTAAGCAGTTTTACGCATATTGTTTACGAGACCGTAGTCCTTTATATCTTCGTGTGATTTTCCGGAAATAGCCAGCCTAAGCGCATCAAAATCAATTATGATATCATTATCGTTTTTTATCTTTTCTGCATGCGTGGATTTACCACTTCCCGGAGCTCCCGCAATAATTAGATTTTTCTTTTTTGAGGCTCGAACTTCTGTGATTACTTCATCTGCATTTCTTTCAAGCACATTATTTTCGCCCAATTTGAAGCTTTGATTCATGTTCGGTATATATATATCTTTCGTTTTAGGGTCATACAGGACATCTTGAAGCCCTAATTTAACCATATCAATACCCAGCGGCTCCATGTTTTCTTTCTCTCTGATTTCATCAATCTGTAACCAACCTGTTTCCGCTGCCGTTTTATATGCATTATATCGCTTATCTTCATCACCTTTTGTCAATTCGTACATATCAGGAGCAAAGTAATATACCCCTTTTTCATCTTCAAGAAGCAAGGCACGATTTAACGCCGTCATAAACTCACCCATAAAGGTGTTTATACAATACTTTATAAACGCTTTATCGCCCTGCTCTGTGTTTATATCGTCAGGTACACCGAGAAGCCGCCTAAGCTCTTCTCCATTGGTCTTTTTATTCTCATTAAGCTGCATTTCAACTGATGTGTTAGAGGCTTCTTGAAACTCTAACCCCTCATTGAGAATAACAACATTCTCCGTGTTGTTCTGATATAGTTTTTTCCACGCAGCTTTTAGTTCGTCGATAGCTCCCTGACTTAATCTTTTTACTGATTTTACAAAACCTTTTTTATTCCCTCCGGTCTTTACAAGACCCTCCTCATAAAGAAGTGAGTTGTATACTACGCTAAGAAGCTGCTTATTTTGTTCAACTATGCTATTTCCGTACATTCCATCAATACTATTTCTTAAAACTCGCACGAATTGTTCAGGGAAAAATGTTCTCCCCTGTACTAATATCGCATAATCTTTAAAAATAACATCGGCGTTTGGGGCAATAGACACATACTCACTAAAAACATATCTTAATGATTCAACTTCTGTTCCTGCCCAATCTACATAAACAAAACCACCTCGTCCGAGATAGTAATCCCTTACAACTGCCTGTTTCATCTGGTTAGCGTCCAAAGTATCGCCAGTTTCCTCATTTAATAAAAAAACTCGCCTATCATCTTTTATTTCCTCAACTCTTTTTCCTTCTTTTCTGTAGAGTTTTATAGGTATATTGGCGACAGTCCGAGCAATTTCATCAATTGCCCCGGCGAGTGCCGGTATTTGCATAGCTTTTTCTCTTGTAATATTTTCCGGTGAAAACCATGCCCGAAGCAACGGATCGGAAACAGATTTTTCATCTATAATCTGTTCAGGCTCTGCTCTTTTCTTTCTGAATAATCCCCTTAGCTATTCCTCCTTTATTTTTTATTCCATCTGTTTATAGTATTTTTCGTTACTACACTTGTTTGTACCGTTATTTCAGGAAATTCCAACACATCTGTGTGTCGGCCTACTTTTATTGTTAAACTTATATCCGTAATTCCCGTTAACCCCTCACCGACAAGACTCTCGGCCCTGTCTATCAGTTCTTGTCCCGCTTCTTTAATTTCCTGAACGATTTCGTCTCTATATGGTTTTATCATTCATTCCTCCTGCTTTACTTTATAATACAAAAGACGCTCCATATCGAAGCGTCTTTTAATGTTATCTGTGTACATCTAATTTCTGCATTAAGGCTTCCTGCAACACTCTTGACACATTCAAGTTTGCGGCCTCTGCCTCCTGATTCAACCAATTCGGCAATGTTACGTTTCTTCTTACAGTTTTATTGTCCACCTTTCTGCGATATTCTGCTAAATCCACATCTACAAGAGAAACAATGCTTTCGCCTTCTTCCGTAAATACCCCCTTGCTGACATCTATATCGCTTATCGATGAAGCCCCTGCGATTTCTTCTCCATTGTCTTCAGCTGAAATGCACCAAAGTCCGATTGCATCTCTCGCCACTGTAATCGCTTCCGCAAACGATGCTTTTTCTTTCCCCTCTTCATTTGTCTCTGTCAGTATTTTTAGGTCTGGAACCTCTATCAGTATATTAGTGTTAACATGTGTAAAAATAACTGGATAAACCTTTTTCATACCTATTGACCTCCTAATTTATTATTAACCTTTTGTGGGGCTATAAGCCCCACTTTTTCAGGATCTCTCTTGCCAGTCTTTCGTTGATTTCTTTATGCCTTGGTATCGTTTCCGAATCTTTTCCTCTGCGATATATGTCGTGACTTCCTCCGTGCCTATAAAAATCAAACCCGATACTTTTTAGCTTCTTAATCAACTCTTTTTGCTTCATCAGTGCGTCCTCCTTATGTTATAATTATACACATTCAACACACATTAGTCAATAGTTTTATGTATATTTTATACACATTTTTATGCTGTTTGTACGACAAAATCTCCATCATATAACAGAACATCTTGCTGTAAAAGATAAATGCTGTTTATCAATGCTACAACCATATCTACTTTGCCGTTTGACTTCTTTTTATTTACATAACGGTTCATATTTGTATCAAAAGTACATTTTGCATTTTCAAAATTAATTTCAAGCAACTTGTTTTCTTCATAGTGCCATTTTTTATTCATTATGAACTCATATAGAAGTTTTGTTGGTGGGTGTAGCGTATCGCTATGCTGTCTTATTTGTACTGTAGTGTACTTCTCGTCCCACTTCTGCGCTGATGATAAAGCATTATAACGGTCATAACCTATAGACATTATTGTCACGCCATATTTTTCTTCTATGTTGAAAACAAAATCTTCTATAACTCCATAATCAACTGTCATATCACCGCACGCAATACATTTCATTGCCGCTATAAACTGTCTATAATCTATTTTTTCAAACTCATTCTTCTCATCGATCCTTCCCTCCGGTATGAACGCTACCACTTCTGAAAAAATCTCTCCGTCTTCTTCTGCGCTCATTGCAACCGCGCAGTTGTCATTCGACATTGAAAGATCAACACCGATATATACCTGCTTACCGCTCCAATCGATATTATCCACTTTGCACTCTCGTACATCGCTTAATGGAATATAACTCTCTGTTCCTGCGCCTTGATAAATGATATTACAGTGCTTAGTCAGGAAATTTTCCCGCGAACTCTCTCTTCTGATAGCCTTCTCACGCTTTTTCAATAGGACATTCCATACGCTTTCGATTTCAATGGCGAGTGGATTTCCATCACGAAGAACATCATCATCTGTAGCCCAATCTTTGGGATTGTCCGGCTCGTATAAAAGTGCGAATACCGTATCATCTTCCACCAATCCATCAAGTATTTGTTTGGCATCTTCAACTTCATCTTCAAGCGGATTGTTTGCAGTTGGATATTTGGTCGATATCACAAAGCCTAATTTATTTTTTACGAGGATCTGCCCTGACCTCATCGCTTCTATGGCATACGGACTCGGCAGTGCTCCAATTTCGTCCGCAATGAATACCGACGGTTCTTTACCGTCGAGTCTATTTGTTGAATAATTAAGAGGTGTGTATTTTGTCTTCGTAGGTTTATGCAGTATATAATCTCGTAACACCTTAAATTCTTCATTCTCAAATACTTCAATATTTGCAGATATGAGAGGCTCTATCGCTTCTTTGATTTCTCTTGCAAGTGCTCCGTCTGGCGCCACCGAGAAAAATCTTGAATACGCCGGTTCAAGATAAAAGAGTAAAATGAAAAGAACGGCGACAATAAATGTCTTCCCGTTTTTTCTGCAAATTTCAAGGAGCGCAGTTTCGTATCTTCGCTTTCTCATATCGTCACGCCTGACCGTGCATATGACAGCCGTTATCAATAACCACTGATACCCACTGAGCGATCTATATATGCTCTGCCCGGCACGCGGTCCTTTTGCCATCTTCAAAATTTTGAGTATCTTGTATATCTTCTTGAGTAGTTTCTCATTAATACAGTATTTTTCATGTTCGCCTTTTACTATCTTCAAAAAATCTTCGCATTGCAGAATGACATATTTAGGCGCGCGCACTTTTCCCTCGACAACATTCTCCGCATACACCGCCGCCGGGTGCTTAATCGTCGTCGTCTTCATTTAAAATATCCATCAGGCTTTTTTTCTCCGGCTCCGCCTTTACCGCGGAAATCGATATCTTCGCTCTGCTCTGCGGAGATAAGCAAAGCTCATTACAGCACCTAAAAAAATCCTTTGTCGCAGCATCCTTTGCCATTCTAAACTTCGTGTCAAGCAAAAGCGTAGGGTCAGAGTTTGCTTCTTTATCGAAATTTTGCAACTGACAAATAGTAACGCTTGCACGTGCCAATATGAACTGGTCTAAATTCCCAAGCATTTTAGACTCGTCAAGGTTTTCTAATATATAAAAAAATACTTGCCTCTGCTCTTCTGTCAGATATTTTGGGGGAATCAGTTTGTCGGCTTTACCCTTAAGTCTCTCCTCTGCTTTCTCTCTCGCCGCCTCTTCCGCTTTTGTTATTGTACCTGTTTTGGCTTTTACACTCTTTGCTGGCCTTGCCCTTTATGTTCCTCCTTTCGTTTGAACTCATGTTCTTTTTTATATATTTATTTTTAAGATTTCCTATGTATATATAGGGGGCGTCGGTGGAACAGA
>UMCR01003169.1_pt1 | contig 30099 bp, 20 predicted proteins | sample 1964301 | NCBI WGS metagenome assembly UMCR01 (sample SAMEA4835975, study PRJEB28245) | human gut metagenome | biome: gut microbiome; material: fecal sample | place: Denmark | collected 2008
GCCGAGAAACTCACGTCCGTTTCCAAGTCTGAAATCGGATATGAGTTTCGGGGCGGGCGACAAACAAAGGCGCTTTAACTTGCTCAACGAGATTCCGCCCAACGATCGTTGCGTTGCGACCATTGGGCGGAAATAAGGGGGATCGAATCTGCCATGGACCAGCCAAGAATGCGGAGACTCCCAAGATTCAAAATGGTTGCCAAGAACCCCCGGCCTTGGACTGTAGGGCAAGTACGTAATGTCGCTCACCTATGCTCTGTTGGGTGTCCCGAGAGCAAAATCACGCCCTAGGAGGTTGGGCTAGACAAACATGTTGTGATTGTTGTCGGTCGTTTTGACGGTATGTTTAAAATGGCGGTACCCGATGATGCCGTTGACACGCAAAACGCCTCTGAGCCGCTTGACTCCGATACAAACACCTCTTTGACGCATGAGCGCATGCATTTGACGATATCCAGGGGTGTATTTCATTTCGTTTCGGATGATTTTTGCTTGTTTGAGTACAGTGTTGTCTGAAATGATCTTTTTGCATTTCACAGGCATACGCTAGCGCTTAACCCTGGCGTGATAACTGCTGACACTGTTCTCACTCAAGTACCTCGCAACGCTTGGCTATTGGGATATCGTTGAGTTCCTGATCCTCAAGGGAAGCCTGAATAAAGGCGTACCTCACTGAAGGCCGTTTTTCGAGAGGTACGCCGCGAATTTTTTTTAGCAGCAATACCTCGGCACGGGACTTTTGCAACTCCGAGCGCAAACGCGCAATCTCAGCCTGCTCGGCAGTCTCGGAATCTTCTGCGTTAAGGGATGTTTGAAGCAATCCCCCAGCTATACAAGGATTTGGGATTGATGTCGAGCTCTCGGGCCACATCAACAGCCGGACGGTGTTCGTCGACAACAAGTTTTGCTACGTTGAGACGAAATTCTTTGATGAAAATACGACGAGTAAAAGCCATGGGGTTTAGTCTCCTGATAGACAAAATTGTGCCCTAACAGGGCTGATCTATCAGGTCCATTTTTCGTACCCTCATCTCACGTTTGACTTGGATACGATGACTCGAGAGAGCGGTACGTCACCGCAGTGACGTACCTAAATTTCTAGCGTTACGGTTTAAACGCTCAACCCACATGTCGCAAATTGACTCAATATCTCCAACAACCAATCCTCATTTAAATAGCGAGAATCTGCCTTAGGTGTCGTCCCGTAAGTTTTCCAGCAACGCTAGCCCGTTGTTCTTAAAAAGCAAACTCGTCCACTTTTCTTGTTTTCAAAAATCGACTCCTTCATGAAAACTCACTTTGTTAAATCCCAGACAGATTCACACCACCTTCAACGAATTCAATAGCAGCTTTTCGCTCACGGAATACTCGACTCCTATCCCATCCGTCTTGGTAGATATAGCCATAACGAGTTGGTTCTTCGATTGGGATCTGCGGCGTCACAACGTCTAGATTGCCGGTTTTGATAGTAACTTTATAGTTCGAGAAGACCCCGTTCCAGTCATTATATGTACCGCCTCCATAATATTTACCATTTAAAACCAAGCTAATAACCCCTTCGTAGTGCCCCAGCACATTGAGAATGGAATCATCTTTTAGACCATACCCAAGATCAACGTTCACTAACTGATCACCGTTGACAAATTGCCTCACAATCTCGGTGATGGTTGTTCCAGTAAAGTCAGGAGTCACGCCAGGCCATGTTGTGACTGACTCTGCTGTGATTTCAAGCTTGGCCGGGTTCACTGTCACCGTACCGTCTTCCACGACAATTTCGTAGTTGCCGCCTCGAGTTCCGGTCTGCGCCGTCCCCACCAGGTCGTAGTTCCCGACGTTGTCTGTCTTTCTGTCTCCGCCGTTTTCAATGAACGCGTCGCTCGAATAGTCCATTCCGACAAGAACTTCACTCAGCTTATCGCCGTTAACCGATCCGCTTCCCGCCTCAAGACTGTAGCCGAAGTTCACTGAGTTCTTATCTGCGCCGTAAGTGACATCCACATCGTCGACATTGACATAAAGCTTTACAGGCGTGACACTGGCTTTGCCACTAATGTTTGGCGATCCATCAGAAAACTCATAATTCTTCGTCAAATCACCAAGATCAATATTGGCAGTCCACTTATACGTACCCACATCTTGTGTGACACGACCGCTACTTTCTCCCGTCAACGACCCATCATTAACAAAATCTGCATTCAGTCCAGATCCAAGTTCAGCCCTCATTTCGTCTGTCAATCCACTGTCGACAGCCACAGCTAAACCATAACCTTCTTGGTCTGTCTCGACCCGAATGCCATTTGCGCCAGCCTCGGCTCTTGCAGTTTCGAATGCCAAACTTCCGTAGGTCCGTTTAATCTCATCGAGACTGACAGTCAGTTTTGCCTTATCGATGGTATAGCTCAAACCGATATCGTATCCAAGATTATTGTGAGTTCCATCTTTACCAATTAAGATCTGCTGAGACCAAACAACATAATCTCCAGCGTCTTTATTTGTGATGCCATTGAGAAGCCCGTTTGCATTCCCGAATGCATTTAAACCATCCGCAGCAGTGACATAGTTAAGGAAACTTTGCACCTTACCGTTATAGACAATATCTTCTGGCAACACACTGACTTTTGTCTGAGTCAAGAAAACCTTGAGCATCGGAAGACTTAATCCTTCGTAAACCTTCCATGTGTTCTCAAAGTCAAAACCGTTATAGCCTTTTTGCCAAGTCCTATCAGAATCAGACACAGTTTCGGCAGTTATGTCATTTGCAGCATATGTATAAGCATGCTGTGCAGATGAACCGGTAGCTGACTTTCCGATCAGACTACCTTCGTTATTCGTCGCAAAAACCTGTGACAACTTTCCTTCATTCAAACCAACCAGATTACCAACAACACCATTCTGTCCGGTACCAATCACTCCCGTGGTGTTATAAGCGTTGGAAAGCGTCCCTTCATTGATGCCAACAACACCACCGACAATGGAAGCCCCCTGCACACTCTCCGGCTGATTCCCATTGGTTAGTACAGTATTGAACACCTGATCAATAGAAGAATTGGTTGCATTGATTCCAACAACACCGCCAACAGACTCTCCGGAACCAATAATCGCCCCGGTGTTATATGCTGCAGTCAATCCACCTTCGTTGTGTCCGATCAAGCCACCCACATATGACTGTCCTTTGACAACTCCATTGTTATAGATCTGATAGGCATAATAGGAAAGGCCATTTTCACTCTGGGCTTGACCTCCCGTAAGGGTTGCTGTGTTAAATCCTATCAGCCCACCGGTCCTATCCCCACCAACAACGACAGCATTCATTGCATTTATCAGAGATGAATGAATGACGTCACCAGTGTTGTATCCAATCAGTCCGCCGGTATTCTGTCCTCCCGTAACCGTACCAGCATTGGTTAATGTTGAATTTTCGATTCGGCCCTTGTTTATCCCAAATAAGCCTCCCGTACCGCCTTCGCTTTGAGAACCACTTCCACTAAACAGTCCATTCACTTTACCTTCATTTATCAAATCGGCATAAAGAATGTTTCCTGTATTTTCGTAAAAGATTCCCGCTGCGCCGCCATCTGTCGCGGTAACGTTCCCCTTGTTAACCACTGTTAGCCGATTATCTTCTGTACCTTGCAAAACTTTATCGTTCAGATTAGAGCCTGCGATTCCACCAACACCACTTAGACCTGCAATGCTGCCTTCATTAATCAATTCGCCCTCGAACGTACCAGTTCGGCTGTTCTGTCCAACAATGCCGCCAACATACGAGCCGCCTTCAACCGAAAGGTCAACATTACTTCGATTGGTAACATCAGTAATCGCACCGTCGTTGTATCCGACGACGCCGCCAAAATACATTGGCTTATCACTATCGCTTTTCCCTTCGGCCGCGTGGATGGTAACAGCTGTATTGGTGGCAGAAATTTTTCCCGTCTCAGAGTTCTTTCCAGCCACACCGCCTACGTATGAATGGCCAGTGATAGCTCCTTCATTTATGAGTGCCATATCACCGGTAATCTCGCCCGAGTTTTCCCCGGCAATACCGCCGACATAGTCTTGTCCATTAATTTCAGCAGCCAGTGCATTGGAAAGTGAATTTAATGTCGCCTCTCGGCCATTCTGGCCCACCATGCCACCCACATATTCTTGCCCGGTGACGGTTCCGGTGTTTCTCCCACTTGTAACAGAACCCATGTTAATTCCAGCCAACCCCCCAACATGCGAACCCAGGCCGTCAACTGAGGACGTATTCACTGCATTATTGATTTTGCTGTCTGAGGTATTTTCACCAACAATTCCACCAACAACGGAGCCTCCCATCACAATGCTTTCGTTGTAGAGGCTGACCATCGTTCCAGCATTCTCGCCGGCAATGCCTCCGACACGACGCTCTAAAGCCAGCGACTCATCCGTGCCGCGCCGACCGTTTGTCACCCCCGTGCTGTTGGTCAATGTAACCGTGCCGATATTGACTCCAACTGCACCACCAATGCCTGCCGCCAAATTGTTGCTGGCACTCACCGCGCTGTCGGCTGTAATCAGATAGGTTGCAGCGTCTTCAATATCAAGCGTTCCATCTTCCTTAAGTTCTTTGCCAATCAGTCCATCGACACCATTAACACCGACAAGCCCACCGGCCGTTACGGCTTTTCCGGCAGCCACGACCATATCCGAAGCAGTTGAACCATATACGACACCATTGTTAATACCAGCCAGTCCTCCGGCAGCCCCGTTAATTGGGGTACCAGTGATTACCTCAGAGGCATTTCCTTCAGCCGTAATGTGATTCCCAAGAGTCACAACGTCATAGATCAACCCATTATTCTCAGCAGCAATCGTGCCGGCTGATCGCACGCCCACAAAATCAGACGCATACACTCTGAGGTCATGAACCGTTCCCTCTTGCCCAATCTTTGCAAAAAGACCTGCATCCTCTCCCGTAACATTCAGACCGAGAATACGGTAACCGCGCCCATCAAAATTTCCTCTAAAGCCATCTTTAACACCGGTTCCGATAGATTCAAAACCCGTTAAGGAACTTGCGTCTACATTGTCCTTCAAGGCAAAGTTGAAACCAAGAAAATTTTCTGCACTGTCAGGGTTCGCATTCACAAATTGTTGAATTCCTGCCAGCTGTTGGGCATCTTCGACCCACAGATATACCGATTTGCTGGCGTCGAACTGATAGTCAACAACGTCCTGACCGTTTTCGTCTTTTCGTTTAACCCGAAGCATGTCAAGATCTGACGTAAATGTGTGATCCTTGTCATACTTGCTCAAGTTATAACTGCCAGTGGCGTCATTCCACAAATCAACAGCAATTTGGAAATCACCGCTACCCGAAAGGTTAATTGTCCCGACGTTCTTAAAGTGATCCAGGAAATGGTGAATACGATCCACGTCATCATCAGCAGTGATATCAAGCAAGATCTCCTCATCGCTTGTTAAATTAAGATCACCGCCGATACTGAGCTTACTGTCCAGATATATTCCCCCATCGGCAACAACCGTAAAATCTCCTGCAGAAGAAACAGCGCCGTTTTGCATATTGCCGTAAAGGATGCTCACTGCCCCCTCGGTTTCCACAGTCACATCACCGACCACTGCACCCGAAGCATTAACGTTTATTGCGTATATGTCCGAAATAGTCGTGAGCGATTTCATCGGATCTTTCACAACGCTGGAATCCACAACAAATGAGTTCGGTGCTGTCGCGCTGATCCCGCTGATAGTCGTGATTGCGCCAGCCTGAGCGGAATTCAACTGGCCAAGAATCTCAAAATCAGAACCCCCATTGCTTATAACGGACACACTACCGGAACCAGGAATGCTTCCGGTTGCCTGTATCAGGCCAGAGATCAATGCATCGCGCCCGTTTGTATTAATAAGTACTGAAGAGCCGTAGAACTCAGCTCCATCCATAATTACCAATGTCGAGGCGTCTTGTGAAGCATTGATGTTAAGCGCGCCGTCGGCAAAAACCGTACCGGCGTAATAGTGCCCCTTATTATTATCAAAGTTATTCAGCGTTAAGCCTGCGTTATGGACAACAAAGTCCTCAGCACTGGCTACATTGAGATCTCTCCAGTCGAATGTCAGACTGCTTACGTTGTCCTTCGCTGTCACAATGGTCAGCAACGGGTTATAGGCTGTACCGTATTGGATGCTTTTGATATCTTCCAGGTTTGACTGATTTGAGAAATAATTTTCGGCCCCAGATAAAAAATCATTAAGGATCAGCAACCCTCCGGCATAGAGACGCCAATTTTTTCCATCATCCGGTTTGTCAATTCCCGTCTCCGGAGAGTTGTGAATTTGATCTTCTAAACCCTCATAGGCTTCAGCACTGGAACGATCTTTCCATGCAACAACAGAACCATATCCCAATTGATTACTTAGATCAGAAAATATACTAGTATTTTCTGGCGAAATATAATAAACATTATTAGATTCTAAAAGAGATTGTCCCGAGGAGATCTTATAGACCTCAGTACTTCCTGTACTTTCATAATCTTGATTAGCATTCCACTGTTTAGCCGCATACAAATTACCTAATGTATATACTTGCTGAACAGACAATTTATTCGCAATATCCACAGTTCCGACAATACCGGAAACCGTGTTACCATATTGATTTTCAACCGGAGTAAAACTCCTAATACTTCCGAGATTATAGGCCAAAGTCAGAGAAGAGCTTTCTCTCTGAAGTGAATTACTGTCATCCCACAGATAGAATGCCCCAATCAATCCACCAACTTGACTCCCTTTAGCGTTATTATCATCTTTATTAACTACGGTGATATTTCCTGTATTAAAAACATTTTCAACGGTACCACCAACCCAATAACCAACAATGCCACCAACAACACTATAACCGTTATAAATATCACCAGTATTATATGAATGATAAATATCGCCCGACAAACGCCCGGCAATTCCACCTACATGGCGTCCGTAAAAAGTGTACGAACTATCACCTATCTGCCCAGCGTTATAAACATCGTAGAGAACAGCGGATGCCTTGGTACCTTCCGTGGCATCTCCCACAATACCACCCATGTTAAGAGGATCAACCGTACCTACTGTTGCTTGGCGCGAAGACTGTATTGTTCCAGTGTTGAAGGACTTGGCAACCGATCCGTTGTACATCATTCCAACGACGCCGCCCACGCCTGTATACCCTTGAACACTTCCAGTGTTATAAGAATGACGAACAGAAGCATTTTGGTAGTCGTTATCCAGTCCGATATCAGATAGCGTTTGTGAAGCAGCAGCGTCAAGTTTTCCGACAACACCACCGACATTAGCGGCCTTCATACTTTCAAGGACATCTTGAATCGGCGTACCAACCGGAACCAAACGTGAATGCACTGTACCGCGATTCGTGGAATTTTCGATGAACGATCCTATAGTTGATCCACTCGTGAGTTCTGTATCAACCATATACCCGGCAATGCCGCCAATATTTCCGATAATGAATGTTTCATGAGATTGCCCATGACCATCCGGACGCACTCTCTCCTGAGCAACCGCTCCGTTCTCACCGGATCTTCTCGCGCCTGTACCGGTTATATCACCTCCATCATTTGTTCCATTTTTGATGGATGAATTCTTTAGAAATCCTGCAATCCCGCCTATATTATGTGCACCCGCAATTGTATTTTCTCGATTTGTTGCATCGCTTATTGCAATATTCTCCGCACTTCCAACAATGCCTCCAACATTACCGGCAGTGTAATAGGTGTCATTTACAGCTTGGCTCTCACTGGTTAAGATATTCCCATCATTAAGGATATTCGATAAAACCAGGCTCTCCTTTTGATTACCTTCATTGCTAGCCTTTCCTACTATGCCCCCTATATTGGCGACCTGAACCTCTACCATGGCAACGCCACTTTCGAAGCCGTCCATAATGGTAGGATCTCGTTGTGATTCTGCCGTATGATATTTGTATTGGTCCCCGGTATAGCCAAGAGCCGTAATTGCTCCGTGGTTAGCCACATTAACCACGCTGCTGACTCCATCATTCGTTGATGTCAGACTACCAATAATCCCACCAACGTTATATCCACCTTCAACATTGGCTTGGTTATATATTTGGAACTCATCATCCGCATTGCCAATCTCAATATTTACAGCAGAACCGACAATTCCACCAATTTCATAAGATTGACGATCTCCTCGGACAGCGCCAAGGTTATAAGTCTCTCCTTCGATAACAGTAAATTCGGCACTCCCTGCAATTCCACCAATAGAAGAAGTACCTGTCACCGTACCTACATTGATCAGACCAGACATAACAGCTTGATCGGATGACGACTTTTTATCGTTAACACTACCAACGATACCGCCTACATTATCAACACCCGTGACGTTAGCCGTATTGATAATATTTTCAACAATAATTGATCCGGCTGATCCAATAACTGACCCAACATTTTTGTTTCCCGTCACGGAGCCGGAAATAATATTCACATTGCGTATATAGGAACCATCATTCACAGAACCGAAAAGAGCGACATTATCTACGTCGCCTCGTTTGATGGTGAGGCTGAATATATTATTTCCCAACCCGTCAAAGCGCCCTGAAAAATTCTGAATTGGGGTAAATCCTTTTCCATCCCCGTTCCCGTAACTGGCATCAGAGGTAAAATCCGCATCAATGGAATTTCTCAGAGCATACCAACCGCCGACATTTGTGGAAATATTCTGAAGTTGGAACAAATCTCCAACCCACATATAACCGTTTGTGGTTGCCTCTGTTGATCCATTCACAACAACTGAAAACTGTTTCTCTTTTGTATTTGCGTAGGTTGATTGTTCTTCATCGTAGGCAGAATACCCCAAAACAACATTATCTTTATCTGTTGTTTGAACTATCAAATGATTCGATTTAGGGGATGTTTCCAGCTTGTTTTCCGTATCTGCATACAAGCGATCGGTATCGATAACCACACGATCTCCATCAAACGTCACTTTTTGCTCTGACGCAATGATCGTCCCCATACTCATAAGTTCCGCAGCCCCTGCCGCCTGAACTCTGATCGCGTCAATTACGTCCTGTGTCGTTTGATTTTTAGAGAACTTTAGCTGGCTAATATCTTTATTGGTTACATAAAGACTTCCAACGTTGATCTGCGCTGAAACACCAATCTGTACACCTGCAGGATTCGCAATAAATATGTTGCCTTTATTGTTGGCGTTGATCTGACCGTAAATCTCGGACACAGCCCCGCTGTTAACGAAATTGATCGAATTAAATTGCTTCGGTCCTTCGAAATTCACAATGGCGTCGGCACCGACAGAAAAATTCCCCCATTTGTTCACTGCAGTCTGAACGTCCTGGGTGATTGTCATTTTGTTGCCATCGATAATCGGATTCTTCACGCCACCGATTACATTTTCAAAACCGCTCGGCAACTGAGTATTGCCAGGAATAGCCCATGCAACCTCTACACACAAGGCTGCCGCTACCGCGAGAGCAATTTGAGTAACTTTGCGATTCAAAACGTTCTTCTTTGTCATTTTTCTTGCCCTCGTCAGAACATCTTATAAATCTGGAACCAGAGTCTGTAATCGTTGTCACCGGGTTCAGATAGATCTGCACGACCGTCGATTTTGTGTGCAAAGTCAAAATTAGCGTACCAGTCGTTGTCTTTTACATAACGAAAACCAATACCGGCATCAGTCAAATGTTCATACTGAGCAGTTGACCGGCTCTTGGCTACGCCGTAATCAACGAAGACTGCAGCTTCAAGCCCCGGAATAAAAGTAGCGCGACGCAGCTCCCCCGATATGATGTATGCAGAATCACCATACCCGTCACCATTCGCGTATGCTCTCATGCCACTCACTCCACCCATGAAAAACTGTTCACTGCTGTCGAGTGCGCGATTAGCGAGCTGACCTCGCGCGTTAACGCGGAAATTCCACTTGTCGACATACCAGACCTTTAAAAGATCTGCCGTCAACTTGTGATAATTTCCGTCGTAATAGGCTTCTGTGCCCTTGGTATTGATGTGACCGAACCAATAGATTAGGCTGTACTGGAGGAACTGGTTGGGGGCATAGTGACTGCCGCTCAACCCGAGATGCCATACGTTGGCTATCTTGTCGTACGAAAAATCAAAGGGCCGCAAAATCGGCTCATTGAAGTTGTACTCATCGGTGATGTCACGATGGTCATAGCCATAAATCAAAGTTGCGCGTGCCGCTTTTGAACGATAAATTGGCGTCAAACCATAAAGACTGATACCTCTGGACTCTCCCTTAGAGTCATACAGCGAAGTAAAGGTCGAGATATCGTAGTTGGTCTGACTGAAAGCTATGCCTAAACGCGTTCCTTCATGAAAAAGGGGAAATTCATAGCGGACGGAGTAGTTCGTCGTTTCTTCATCACTCACAGAACCGGTGATCATGAAACGGTCACCGATACCGATCAAGTTGGGCAATTCAAAGTTAACCCCGAGGTGGTACCGACCGGAATAGTGGCTTCCTGAGTTGTCGATGAAGACATAATTATTCTTGGTTGTGCGCTCGCGAACTTCGATATCAAGAGCCGTCGTACCCGGCGTTGCGCCCGGCTTCAGCAACGCCTTGGCTTCGGCTCCGGGAATATCATTGATGTTATTGATGACGTGTTCAAGAGGGGAGTCTTTAATCGTGTCCCCAGGCTTGAGATCCTCTATATAACCCTCAAGCCACTTGCTTTGCACATCGGACTCGTTCAGCGAGATACCGACCTTGTCGTACGTAGCCGCATAAACCCGAATTTCGAGAACACCTTCCCGTACTCGTACTTCTTGAGGAGGAATCACGGCCAGAGGAACCGTAATACCGATCTCCCGGCAGTAATTCATAACAGTATTCGTAATCAAAGCCAAATCACTGACTTTGACACTACGATTTGAAAACTCCGACAGTCTCGAACGAAGCGTCCCGTACGGATCTTCTATCGGATAACCGATCAGCTTGATGGAATGAATGTAAAACGCTGGATCGGACTCAGTTCCGGTGTTCCCTCGAGGTATTTCAGAAATGCTCTCGCCTCCCCCCACGACCGAGCCAATCTTCCCGGACGACAACTCTTCACCCGAACGCATATAGGGCCGTTCCGTCACTGCTTCCTTGTCGAATGTAGGAATCGGAGAAGAAGCCAGAGCAGGAACGAAGAAATTAGCAAAGGGGCCGGCAAAGAGTGCAAAGCGTATCAGTCGGTTCACTTCGGTGCCCTCACTAGTAATGATTATTTGATTTATTCATCCCTTACCAACTACTCGCCGCCACAAAAACTTCTTAAGTCTCCCTTTTTCTCCTTACGAAGTCTTTGTTCCCAAGGCCTCAAGCTAACCAAAAACTACGGCTTTAGATACAGTAAAAGACAAGGATTTAATTGTATTGCGATTCCTCTGCAGAGTCCAAATCATAAGTAGTTGACAAAATTTGACCTTCTCTGCTTACGATACAAACATTCCTCCACCTTTTGCACAGAGCTCATGACTTCAACACGAAAAAACTGAACTCTCTGTTACCTGCTCCCCATAGAGCCTGATACAGGTTAAAAAATCGCTCTTCGGGGATATCTGTGGGTAAATTCTCTAAAACCTAAGAAAGTACGGGGCAGTTCGGCAGCAGGATCTCCACCGTGAAGCAAGTCAGCTTGGTGCAGGAAAACGCTGGTCTTTTGTCGCAGCAATGTCGAAAAATGTGGTGCTGTCACGTACCTATCGTGATACATGGTGCCGTTTCTGGTTCCTGAGGCATCAGCGTCCGGCTTGCTGCCCGCGTTTGACTTGACGGCCTTGCAACACGTGCCGACTCCTTGAGACGACAAAAAACCGAGGCAAGGAGAATCCCACTTTGCAGCAGAATTTTCCTTCCTCGGTCTAAGGCAAAACGAAAGGTTTAAGCACCAATCGCGTTTAATTGCCCTGCGTAAAGGATGAAGAAGCGCAAGCACATCATGCCAACCACGCTGCAAAGCGCCGAAGCAACCACCGTGGCAAACGACTTCTTGAAGAAGGCAATCAGCACGGGGCAAATAAAGCCCACGCCGACAACGCCAACCCAGAACTCTGTGGCCCAGAAGCCGTCAATGAAGGCCTTGGCCGCCATCTGAGCCGATTCGATACCGGTCATCAGTGCAAAAGCGATCATAAAGATGCACAGCGCTTCGGCAGCCATCACCGGCCACTCGGCTACGTGCAAAACATGCACGTCGTGGCTTTCGTGCGACTCACCCAGCATCACGGCACCGAGCTGATTGCAGGCAATGCCCGCGGACAGTCCCGAAGCCACAAAAAGCGCCGGAAGAACAGCCGTGTTGATGAGCGGGAAACGCACCAGGGCACTGATCAGAAAGCCCGTGTAAGCGCAAACGGTCAGCGCAAACACCAGACCGATCCAGGTGAGTGCCGGCAGGATTTTGCGCAGCACGCTCAATAGAGCGGCGCCGCACGGAATACCGTCCACAAGGCGCTTGACCGGTTCAAACTCGTAGAAACTCACGAGTGTCACCAGGAACATCGTCGGGATGAACACCAAAAGGGCCATCACGCCGACGCTCATCACCGAGGTCGGGTTGTAGAAGATAAGAATCTTCCAGAAATCCAACGGTTTGGTGAGGTCAAACACCAGGCAGATCATGCCCAACAGAATCGTCACGAGCGCAATGAAGCTTGCCGCCTGAAAAAGTGGCGTGATCTGCGTCTGCTTTCTGAAAATGCGCACCAGAGCCGCCGCGGCAAAAGCACCGCCCGAAATGCCGGCCAGAAAGAGGTACACGGCAATCGGCCAGGGCCATGCCACGTTTTCAGAAAAGCCGATCGTGAAATCAATGACTTGTTCCATTTACGACTCCTTCTTCAACGGGATGTAGCGCAGGCTGGGTTTGGTGCCCAACTGCGGACGCACGCGCACCGAGTCCTTGAAGTCAAGAAGCTTGGTGACAAATGCGTTGGGATCGTTCACGTCGCCAAACACCAATGCGTCGAAACGGCAGGCCGAAACGCAGGCCGGATCCTCGCCCTTTTGCAGGCGCGTATCCAGGCAGAAGTTGCAGTGATCTGCCGCGCCGGTATCCTCACGGATGTAGCGCACGTTGTAGGGACAAGCCACGATGCAGTACTTGCAGCCGATGCAGAGATCCGCATCCACCGTCACAATCCCCGTTTCCTTGTCGCGATGTGCGGCCCCCGTCGGACAGACGCGGATGCAGGGCGCTTCCTCGCACTGCTGGCACGAAACGCGCGTGTAGTGGCGATCCTTTTTGTTACTGCCGTCAGGCTTGACGCCGTTGAGCTGCATCAAAAGGCGAGACCGTCCTTTCGGAAGTTTGTTGGTCTCATTGCAGGCAATCTTGCATTCGCCGCAGCCCACGCACTTGTTTTGGTCAAAGACCATCACGTAGTGCGGCTGACTGTCCTGTCGGGAGACGCCAGTGCAGCCTGCCAAAGGCGCGGCCGCAATACCCAGCGCTGCCGTCCCGAGCAGTTGTCTGCGGTTAATTGTCGGTTTAGTCACAGTTTTTCTCCTGATCTTCGAACGCACGCCAAAGTCCGTTGCGTACAGACCGATGACGTGCGTCCTGCGTTACCCAAGTCCCCTTCGAGTTACTTGGTCGCGTGGCGGTAGCCGCCGTTGTCGATCAGAACCTGTGCCTTGGCAAGATAGCTTTCTGCCGCTGCCAAACGATCCTTGATGTAGTGCGAAGCATGAGCACCCCAGCTGCCGTCCTTCTTGATCAGGTCGGCAATTTCGGCGGCCTTGTCAAGAAGCAAACGCGTTTCCGTCTGATCAGCCGGCGTCATCTTCGTGATTTCCAAAAGCTTCGTGATGCGATCCACACCCTTGACGATGCGGTCGTAGCTTTCCTTCACGGGACGCTGCACCTTCTGCACTTCGTAGGCAATTTCCTGCTGCGACTTGTAGATCAGGCCCTTGTCGAGTTCGGAAGTCGCAGGGCTGTGGCAGCCGCGTCCTTCGCACACCGTCCAGTCGGCCGGAGCGGGACGACCGCAGCTCCACTGCAGATCCACAAAACCGTGATCTTCCTTATCGCGGCTGTACACCCAACCCTTTTCAGGATCCTTGGTCACCATGGAAGCCTGAGCATCCGTGTTGATCTTGTAGAGGTGCGCGCGGCGAACAGCGGCAAAGCGATCCGTTCCCTTGAGCGCTTCCTCAAACTTGCTCACAACCGGAATGTTGGGCATGTGGCAGCCGATGCAGTCGACATCCTTGTGAGAGCGCGTATGGCTCTGCACATCAGCCTGCACCGTGTGGCAGTCCTGGCAGGTTTTCTTCATAGGCGGATTGGTGACCTTGGCCATCCAGTCGGGGCCGCCCTGACGCTGCTGATCGTGGCAGGTCACGCAGGTCAAGCCCTTTTCGAAGTGCTTGCTCATGACGTGCTGCTCGAGCTTGTCGTTGTAGACGTCCGCGATCAAACGCTTCGTTTCTTCCGTGCTGCGTTCGATCTTCGTGTTGGCGGCTTCGCCCAAAGACTTCACGAAATCAGGCTTGCCCTGAATGTCAAATTCAGGAGCGGGCGTCGCGGCTGCAACGGTAAAACTCAATGCCGAGCCCAAAGCCAGCACGCTCAGGGCGCTGATCGGACGGAGCAGTTTTTTGAACGTTGTCATTCCTGTTTCCTTTCAATAGCGGTATTCACAACCGATCTCTTTTTTCTTACGAGAGATCGCATCGATTTAGGGGTTCATCGCCGCTTCAAGCGCGACGTCGGCAAGGGCGTCGGCGTAGTCGTCATCGATGTAGCGGTTCGAATAAAGGAACACCGCATCGACGCTGTTGGTTGTGAATCGAATGTCCTTTTTCTTGGGATCTTCCGAAATCTGTTTCAGAATCTGCTGCAGGTCTTCGGGCTTCATGTCGAAGGGCTGAGCCTGAAAGACGTCAATCGGCGTGAGCGCCGGATAGATGCGTGAGGTTTCACGCACCATGTCCACCACGGCCTCGATCGGGTTGTTCTTAGTTGAAAGCATGCGGGCGTACGAACCCGACAGAAGCGGACGGAAATGGAAAAACTCCTTGTGGTCCCAGCTTTCAAAACGTCCGATACCGTAGTCGCCGGCAAGCACCTCACTCAAAACCTTGTCGAAGTATTCGGGCGTGATCTCACGTTCCTCACCCTTTACCTCGGCCTTGGCTTTTTCCTGAGCTTCGGCAGCGGCAAGCGCTTCGGTCACGCGCCCGGACAACAAAGTGGCAATGAGTTCGCGACGCGAGAAAGCTTCTCGCTGCGCCGTCATTGTCGGCACCTTGTCGGCATCGGCCTTCATTTCCTTTTTCGAGCGGAAATGCATGGGATGCACGTTTTCGGGGTTGTGCAGCACTTTGTCAAACTTAGCCTGCGTCTCGTCGACAAGCTCCTGAGCGGTCGGCACAGCAGCCTTGGCCGCCTTCTCGCAAAACGCCTCATAGAGCGCATCGCGATCGATCAGCTCGACACGTCGGGAAGATTGCGTGACGATGTCGATCAACGTCAGCATGTCGGCCTGCATTTGCAGGATCGGTTCGGCCTTTTTCTCAACCGTAGTGGTGTTGTTGTCTTTCATTTGTCAGAAGATTCTTTGGCTATATCTCGGTTGATCAGTACAGACCTTCCTTCTTGAGAGCCGGAAGCATCCAATCAAGACCGTAGGACTTGATGCAGCGTTCCGTCGGAGCACCGGTCTTCTGGTCGAAATCCATCACATCGAAGAAGAGGTCGAAGCTCTTTTCAATGTCGGCGCGATCCATCACGATGGTGCCCTTCGTAAAGGGCTTGCGGCCCTTGGCGTCGTGGAAAATCCATTCCGGATAACGGTCGTGGACATGGCGCATGTCGCGGTTCTTCAACTGACGCATCGTGTAGAGACGCTGCATGATGAAGGCGCGCAGACCGGCCTTATCGAGCTCATCCTGCGTCATCTGGATGCCGGTGACGGCACTGAAGACCTTGCTTTCCATTTCGATGTCGCCGATGTAGCCCTTTTCGCGCAACGGAGAAAGTTCCCACGGTGCCGTCCAAGAGCAGATGCCGAGCATGTCGTGCAATTCCTTGCGGGCAATGCACCAACGCAGGCGAACCATCTTGGCGCGCGATGTCGGGCGGTAGTCCTTGATACCATCAACGGCGCTTTCGTCACCCCAGAACTTGGCGGCAATCTTCTTTTGCAGCTCAAGCGGCAGACCGGAGGTCGAGAAGTTGATGTGAGCGTGGCACATCGGGTCACGGTTGTACATGCAGTTCAACACCACACCGATCTGACCGTCGTTTTCGTTGGAATGGTGCTTGGTGTGGCCGACAGCCCAGTAAAGCGCCTTGCCTTCTTTCTGCCATTCCTCTTCGGTCATGCCGAAATGCTTGAGCCACACCGGCGTCGTTTCACCGAGCCAGCGGCCGAACTCGCCCTTGCGGTAAGCGATGCGCGGCAAAATGTCCTTGAAAATCGACGGATCCGGATTTTCGATCTTGTTCCAATCGATGCTTTCGTACTCTTCCTTCGGGAGTACCTTCTGCCAAAGCCCCTTCTGGTACATCACGCGGAAGTCGCGGTGCAGCTGACCGTAGTTGCACCAGATGCCCATGTCGTCAATCGTCTGGACACCCACGAGATTGGCTTCGCGAGCAACGTCGCTCTTCAGATCCGACACAAGCTTCGGGAACCACCAGCGGCCGTAGAGCGGCATGCAGGTCTGTTCGGTGATCTTCTGAATGCCGTACTTCTGCGCCGTGTGATCGTCACGGATAACCGAGTAGCAACGAATCGGGCAGGCGTAGCAGCCGGTGCTGCGCACGGTGTACTGCCACATTCCCTTGCCAAGGTAGAACTCGGAAGAGCAGGTGCGGTAGCCAATGTGGTTGAGGTCGTGCGGATCCATCGCCTTTTCGGTGATCGTCACGGGCGGATTGGCTGCACCCCAGACGGCACCCGGATAAGCCGACCAACGGCTTGCAGGCGTGTAGTACTCGTGCAAAGGAGAAGGATTGCGCGGCACGATGGACTGCGTGTGAGCCCCCAAAATGCTGCGATGCTGATCGACAAGTTCTTCCCACTGCTTGGGACTTGCCGCAATATGCACGGCACCGTCGCCCCAAACAACGAGGGCCTTGAGCTTTTTCTTACCCATGATGGAGCCGATGCCGCCGGCGCTGTGCGAGCGGTCGACCATCATGTTGGACATCGGAACGCCGTTTTCACCTGCCGGTCCGATCGTACCGATGCTGACGTCAGGACGCGTTTCCTGCGCAAGCATTGAAGCAGAGCGGTACGTTCCCTGCCCCCAAATGGCGGAAGCATCGCGGAATTCGACCTTGTCGTTGTTGATGTAAAGATAGATGGGCTTGGCCGATTCGCCTTCGATGATCACGAAGTCCCAACCGGCAAACTTCAGCTTATGAGCCAGTTCGCCGCCTACGTGGGCGCTCGCAATGAGCGACTGAGGATAAGCCGTCGGCCAAAGCGTCGTGATGGCCGTGCGGCCCGAACAGATGGCACCCGTGCCGGACAAGGGGCCCGGAGCAATCACAAGTTTGTTTTCAGGGTCGTAGCAGGAGGTTTTGGGATCCACTTCTTCCCAAAAGACCTTGTAACCGATGGCGGTGCCGCCAATGTCGTCCTTAAAGCGGGGGAACGTGGCTTCAACCTTGACTTCGCGGGTAGTCAAGTTGATGCGAAGGCCTTTTCCCGTGTAGCCGCAAAGTTTTTTCGTCATAGCAAGAAACCTTTCCTCTGATTAGCGGTGGCAGATCGAGCACTGCGCGTTGTTTTCCTGAGCGTAGTAACCGTGCGTGGTGCGACGCGGACGGTCTTCGGTACGATCAATCCACGGGATGTAACGGATGGCGGCTGCGGGACAAGCCTTCACGCACTTCGGATCGCCGTCGCACAGGAAGCACTTGCTTGCCTTCTTCTCTTCAACGTCAAAGCTCATCATTCCCCACGGGCAGGCTTTTTCACAGAGATGGCAACCGATGCAAAGTTTGGTGTCGACCTTACGGGCGCCGGTCTTGGGATCGACGCGGATAGCTCCCTGCGGGCAAGCGTTGGCACACGGAACCGGGTGAGCGCACTGACGGCATGTTTCCTGAACCACCACGCCGTTGCCCCAAACGCCTTGCGTCATGGGCAGACTCTGCGTGCCCTCCGGTCCGAAGAACACATTGCGGGTGACCTTGATGCGGGCAAGTCTCGGCGAAGCCTTGCCTTCGTTGAATTCCGTGCAGGCAAGTTCACAGCGATGGCATGCCACGCACAGATTGGGATCGGCAATCAAAACGCCCTTGGCAGTCTCAAGCACGATGTAGGGACGCACGCCCTGCTTGGCTCTGGCCTCATTAACCATCGTCAAAACAGCGGCCATGCTGGTTGCTTTGAGAAAGCCGCGGCGCGTGATGTCCTGAGGAAGCTCAAGGCTTTTGAGAAGTTCCTTAAGACCCATTTTTTTCTCCATTGTCATTTTTCGTTCTTTGCGTTTTTGCGTGTCCGAAACGGGTCATCCCGATCACGCAAAAACGGCCGCCTGTTTAGGGTTAAACCGCGGCGCGTCAAGCAAACACTTCTCCTCTGGGAGCTGTCATCGGTTTGCCAGCAGAAATTCTTTCGAGCGAATTACTCGAGTAAGTCGACATGCATCAATAAAGGCCAAAATCGCGTTCTTAGCTAACCCTTTGATTTTGCTTCGTTATTCACACATGTAACAGCGAAATAGGCAGTTTACTTACCCGGGTCAAGGCTCAAGCGCAGGCACAATCGCTCCACCCGATTTCGCGGAGGCTTGCGCCTGCCCGCAAGTCGGCGCCGGCCTTGTCGCTCGAACGTCTTTTTGCCTCGAACTTCTTGTCATGGACTTCTTCGTTTTGAAATCGGTGAGCATGCCCGCGGACTGGATGCGCGCCCTCTGCTGCTCGGTGCCGACCGAAAAGGCGCTCGGCATGGTGACGGCCTGCGACGTACGCTGCGTCTGGGACGTTCCGAACTACACAAGTGCGCTTCGAGACGGCTGGGCCGTCCGATCTGCGGACAACGGACAAACGCGTACGGCAGCCGCCTGGAGCGTGGAAAACGGCCGCTCGCACGGGCAGCTTCAACCCGGTCAAGCTGTCTGGGTCAACACAGGAGGCAACGTCCCGCAGGGAGCCGATGCCGTAATTGCCTCTCGCAACAGTTTGGATCTTGAGAAAATTCAGTCTTGCGTGATGCCGGGAGAAAACATTGAGTTTCAAGGCAGTGACTGGCGGCACGGTGACGTGCTTGTCCCGGCAGGTTCCCGCGTGGGTGCCCGTGAAATGGCTCTTTTATTCGAAGCCGGCGTTAAGCGCGTGGCCGGTTGGGCTTCGCCGCGCGTCGCCGTTGTGGCCACCGGAAGCGAAATCACAAAAGAGGCCGAGGACCTTTCGAGCGGTTTTCGGCGCTGCAGCAACGCCTCTTACATTGCCGCTCTCATGTCTCGCATCGGCGTCAAAGACATCCGAACGATTGTGGTGCCCGATGACATCACTGAACTCACGCGTACGCTGGTAGAACTTGACGCCGTCTGTGACGTGATCATCACCGTGGGAGGCACGGGAAAAGGGAAACGTGACTACACGCGTCAGGCGGTTAGCGACGCCGGAGGCGTTTTTGTCGGGCGCGACACACAACAAGATTCGCCATTCGTGACAGCTCGCCTGCCCCACGCTGGCCTCATCGGACTGCCAGGCAACCCTCTGGCCGTCATGATGATCGTGCAATGCGTTCTTCTGGAAAGTGTACGTTCGGTCTTTCACCTTCCCGAAGCCCCGTCACAAACCGTCGAAGCCATCCTCAACGTGGACATCGATCCAGGCATTCAAGGAGAACTGTGCGTCAATGTCAGAGGCAATACGGCGTTTCCGCTTGTCAAAGGCACCGGCCGCATGCGAGTTTTCGATCTGGCACACGGCTTTGTTCGCCTCAACGGTCACGGACTCAAGAGGGGCGATTGCGTGACGGTCGAACTCTTTCGCAACTGAGAAAACGTCTATATTCTGTACGCCTTTTGAAGTGATCTTTCGTCATATGCGTGCAATTTTCGGAAAACAGATTCTGTGGCTCTCGTCCGTTGCCGCCCTGGCGGTGACGACGGCTGCCTTTGCATCTGTTTCCGATTCTCCCTCGGCCCCATTCTCCAAACCGACGGTCCTGGACGAAACGACGTTTCCCGAACCGGACATCATCACGGGTGCCTCACTTGTTGCGCTTCCCAATCGGCCAGTTCGCATTGCGCGCATCGTACTGCCCGAGCTTCCTTCCACGTTGCAAGCGACCGAAGTCACTGCCGACCTGTTAAAAAAGGCGTTTTGGCCACATCCCGTGGAATTTGAAACACTCACTTCCAAGGAACTTACCGAGCGCATCCGCGAAGGACAAATTGATGCATTTGTCGCCAGTTCCGGGTATTACTGGCGCATGACGCAATACGGCGTCACAGCCGTAGGAACACTGATTTCCGGTCGGCAGCCGGATCCAAACAACGCCACAGCACTCGCTTTCTTAGTGCGTGCCAAAGATGAACGCTTCAATGAACTTTATGACCTAAAGGGATACGCCGTTGGCTCAACCTTCTCAACCGCGTTCATGACGTATCGCATCGGTTTGGCCGAAATCGCAAAGCTCGGCGAAGACCCCGAAAACTTCTTTGCTCAGACAGTTTTTACGCAGCGCACCGACAACAGTGAAGTCGTCTCCCTGCTCGATCGAGGCTTGGTCGACGCCGTCATGGTGAAAGCCTGCTGGCTCGAAGCGCAGCCGGCAGAAGTCCAGAGCCGTTATCGAGTCCTGGCACCCCGCTACGGCGGCGTCAACTGCAAACACTCGACGGACACCTATCCCGGCATCATGATGGCCGTCACGCAAGGCGCTCATCCGATTATTGCCCACATCATTGCGCGCACCATTCTCTCGCACCCGCTGCTGCCGGACGGGCATCGCTGGGCCGTCACCACGGACATGCGTGCCGTTGACAACGTATACCGTCTGCTCAAAATCGAAAACTATGCCTATCTGCGGGAAATGACGCTTCAGCGCTGGCTTGAAACCTACTGGCAAGTGCCGGCATTCATCGCTTTGCTTTTGTTAGGACTTGCGCTTCACGGCTGGCGCACCTCCGTCTTGGTGAAAAAACGCACCGCACAGTTATCTTCGGCGCTCACCGAACGGGAAAAAGCTCAGGCCGAAATTCAGTCGCTTTCCGAACACATGGAAAGTCTGCACAAGGTCACGGTTGTCGGACAGCTCTCGAGCATGGTCGCTCACGAACTCGCCCAACCGCTTTCGGTCATTCAGTACTACTGCGAAAGCCAACGGGACATTCTCAAGAACAAGCCCATCAACGAGCGACTGCTTGATATCAGTCGCGTCGGAATCGAAAAAGCGCTTGCGCGAACCCGCAGCATCGTTGACAAGGTGCGCTCTTACAACCGCGGCAACACGTCACGAGACGATTCGGTCGACGTCGAAGCCTCGGTCAAACGCGTCTGCGCCACACTCAATGCCGAACTTCTTCGTAAAACATCCTTCAACGTTCTGTGCAAACCGGCTTTGAGTGTCCGCGCCGACAAGCTTGAGTTTGAACTGATCCTCACCAACCTGTTGAAAAACGCCCTGGAAGCCAGTCACGAGGCTTCTCATCCGGTTGTCATCGTTGAGGCGTTTCCCTGCGGCGATCAAGTGACCGTACGCGTGGAAAACTCCGGCAAAGTCCTCTCCGAAGAGGATTTCCGCCGATTGAAGACACCGCTTTTGACGACCAAAGCCACAGGACTCGGTCTGGGAGTCACCATCGCAAGTGCGCTCGCCGAAGCCAACGGAGGACAAATTCAATTTCAAGCCCGCCCCGAAGGCGGTCTGATCGCTGCCGTGACGCTTCCGTGTGCCGTCAGTCCGCTCAAGACGGATTCCGTTACACCGAACAACCATCCAAAGGAGCACTGAGATGTCTCAGTCAACCGATATTCGCCAAGGCACCATCATTCGTATCGTTGACGATGATGAAGACATCCGCGACGCACTGAGCTTCATGTTGGAATGCAAGGGCTGGCAGGTTCGTACCTATGGCTCGGCGCGCGACTTTCTCACCCAAGATTCCCCAAGCATTCCCGGATGTCTGCTTTTGGACATCCGTATGCCTGACATGAGCGGCGTGCAGTTGCAAAGCCTCATGAAAGAGCAACGCATTCATCTGCCCATCATTTTCATCACCGGCCACGCGGATGTGGAAACCGCCGTCGCCACACTCAAAGCAGGCGCTTTGGACTTTCTGCAAAAACCTGTCAACACGATCGCGCTCATTGAAGCCATTGAGCCGGCCGTGCGCATCAGCTTGGCTCACTCCTGCGGCCAGTTGTCTCCCGAAAAGGTCACCGAGGTACTTCTGGAGATGAGTCCGCGTGAAAAAGAGATCACGCAACTGTTGCTTTTGGGCATTTCCAACAAAGAGATTGCAGAGCGCCTGTCGCTTTCGCAGCGTACCGTGCATGGTCATCGCAACAACGTGTACCGAAAGCTGCGCGTACACAACCTGCATGACTTTCTGCAATGTGTAAGCGGCGCCGATCTTTCGGTGTTGTCCTGACAGAATATTTTTTCGAAAAAAACGAGGCGATCCCACACTTTCGTCATCGATTGCGCTACTTTTCCGTTATTGCAAAATGGAATTACGCATATTGAGGAAATCGAAAAGTGAACCAACCGATCATTCGCCAGGCCTTGGCGTCGGATCTGCCTCGGTTGCTCGAAATCTATAACGAAGAAGTCGAGCACGGTACAGCGACGTTTGACACCAAACCGCTCAGTCTCGAAGATCGCCGCGTGTGGTTCGAAGCTCACAACAAGGACAACCACCCGTTGATCGTCCTGGAGCAAGACAACACCGTCTGGGGCTACTCATCGCTTTCAACCTTCAACGCCAAGCCGGCCTACGCATCAAGTACGGAGCTGTCGGTCTATGTGCACAAAAACGCACGCGGTCTTGGCTATGGTCAGCTTCTCACGCAAGCCATCCTGCAGATGGCCGTTGGCGACCCCGCTACCCACCGCGTCTACTCGCTTATCACCGCTGAAAATCAGGCCAGCATTGCGCTGCACCGCAAACTGGGCTTTCGACTGGTCGGAACCATTACGCAAGCTGGCAAGAAATTTGACCGCTGGCTTGACGTCACCTATTGGGAAAAAGCCGTCTAGCTTTGGAAAGGACTTCTGAAATGTTTTTTGTTTCCGACGCTCTTTTGGATCAGATTCTCACAGACGACATCCCCTATGGGGACGCCACAACAGCGCTTTTAGGTATCGAAAAAGTTCCCGGCATCGTTCGTTGTCGTCCCAAGGCTGAAACGACGATTGCGGGTGTCGCATTGGCCGAACGGCTCTTTACCCGCGTAGGGCTGCAGACGACTTGCTTTCATGAAGAAGGCGACACCGTAGACGCCGGCACCGTCATTTTGGAAGGACGCGGACCGGCCGGCGCCATCCACGCCGTCTACAAAACGGCACAGAACATTTTGGAGTACGCCTCAGGCATCGCCACGCGCACGCATCAGATGGTACAAGAAGCAAAAGCCGGAAATGCCGCCTGTCGCGTCGCCGTGACACGCAAGCATTTTCCGGGCACCAAAACTTTGTCGCTTTACGCCGCGATGGCGGGCGGCGCCGTCGTACACCGCATGGGGCTATCCGAATCCGTTCTCGTGTTCGATCAGCACCGCGTCTTCATTCCGGATTTTGAAAAGCGACTTGCCGAAACCAAAAAAGCGGATCCCGAACGCAAAATCGCTGTTGAAGCCTCCGATGCTCAGGAAGGATTCGCTTTTGCGGCCGCAGGTGCAGACATCATCCAGTGTGAAAAGTTCTCCACCGAAGCGTTGTCCGAATTCGTGAGTCAGGCCAAGCGAAAATTTCCGCAACTCATCATCTCGGCCGCAGGCGGCCTCAACGCCGCAAACGCCCGTGCCTACGCGCAAACGGGCGTTGACTTCCTTGTCACGACATGGCCTTACTTCGGGAAACCCGCCGACGTCAAGATGCAGATTCTTGCAGAAGATTCCTGATCAAGACGAAAAACGCAGGCCGGCGTCCGTTCAGAGCAGTCCGGCCTTGCGGCAAGCTTCCTTCACAAAGGAATTTTCGTTTCCCTGAATGCGTTCGATACGCTTGGCTCGCAGGCACTCCCAGGCGTCCACCGGATACATCTTGTCCCAAGCCGTCATAAGTTTCATCTGCGCATTTGAAAGCTTGTATTTGGGATACGCGTCCTGCATATAGAGCATCGTGCGGGCGATCGCGCCGCGCGTGTATTCGGGCGGTTCAACGGCGCGACCGCTGACCTTCATCGGACAGCTGCCGAAGCTCGAGGCCGCATCGGGTAGCATCGTAAAGCGATAGTTGGAACGCACGGCATTCACGGCTCCGATGGCCGGATACAGGTTATAGAGATCGGCCTGCATGTAACGGAATTCTTGATTGACTTTTTCCGCACAGGCGCGACCTTTGAAAGGTTTGCCGTTATTGCGCACACACGCCTCGTCCCCTTCACGCCACTCTGCAAAAGCACGACCGAAATTTTCCGCGGGCACCACGTGCTCCCATTCCACCCGATGCGCACGCTTTTCATGCTTTTCTGTCGTGAACCCCTTGGGCAACGTCACGTTCTTTTTGCTGTCGAACGTCGCCCGGCAATAGAACGTTTCCCGATGGTCGAAATAGACCTTTTGTTCCAGCAATTTTTTAGCCTGGTTAAACGATTCGATGCTCGTATTGCCGGCAGCCCACCCTTGCGTGGCCGTGAGTCCGATAGATGCAACGAGGATTGCAGATAAAAGCGTTTTCACACCGAGTCTCCAACGTTATCGGTTAACAAAACAAAAGTGACTCCGATTCTATCCGTCTTGTAGCCCTTGTCTGACTTCAAGAGACGGAACCGAACGATGCGATTTGCCACTTGACCATCATCTTTAGACTGTTTGGACTATTTTTATGTGACAGCCTTAACTATCATTTTTTGACAGACTCCCAAAACAAGTTAATCGTTGATTTCATTTATAAAAAACGGCATCCAACTGCCTGAAAGCCCTCTTTTCTGAGACGATGACCTATTTCTGATACCTGACAAGGTCAAGCCTTTGCATTCGGCAATATTTACGCCATGTCGATACTTTGGGGCAGTTGATTTTCGAGCAAACTGCGATATACCCCTAAAGGAGTAAAGGTTAGCCACCCCCTTTTTCACGCTGTCGCCTCATTGCTCACACTTTCCTTTGATATATGTGGAGAAGACCTCATGTCTTTACGCTTTTCCCCTCCCGAAGGCGTATCACTCTGGGAGTAGAATTTTTCGGCTAGAAAATGCGCTCCGACTGTATTGATCGTGAGTGCTGGTTGCTTATTGATCCCCAAAAAATCAGGAGAGGAATTCACAAATGGCTCAGAACCCTGAATTCAAGTACGCGCCGATGTTCCAGCTCGGCGAAGACAAGACGGAGTACTACCTGCTCACCAAGGACTACGTGTCCGAAGGTGAATTCGAGGGCCATAAGATCGTCAAGGTGCAGCCTGAAGCCCTGACGATGTTGTCCAAGCAGTGCTTCCACGACGCCAACTTCCTGCTGCGTCGCGCACACAATGAACAGGTCGCCAAGATTCTTAAGGATCCGGAAGCCAGCGAAAACGACAAGTATGTTGCTCTGACGTTCCTGCGCAACGCCGAGTCCGCCGCCAAGGGCATCCTGCCGCTGTGCCAGGACACCGGTACGGCCATCATCCACGGCGAAAAGGGCCAGAACGTCTGGACCGGCTTCTGCGATGAAGAGGCGCTTTCCCGCGGCGTCTACGAAACCTACACGGAAGATGCCCTGCGTTATTCCCAGAACGCACCGCTTTCGATGTATGAAGAAAAGAACACCCGTTGCAACCTGCCGGCTCAAATCGACATCGAAGCAACCGAAGGCGGCGAATACAAGTTCCTGTGCGTGGTCAAGGGCGGCGGCTCTGCCAACAAGTCCTACCTCTTCCAGGAAACCAAGGCCATTTTGAATCCGGCCACGCTCGTGCCCTACCTCGTCAACAAGATGAAGACGTTGGGTACGGCTGCCTGCCCGCCCTATCACATCGCCTTTGTGATCGGCGGCACAACGGCCGAACGCACGATGCTTACCGTGAAGCTCGCTTCCACGCACTACTACGATGAGCTGCCCACCACGGGCGACGAAACCGGCCGCGCCTTCCGCGACCTCGAACTCGAACAGAAGCTCTTTGAAGAGGCCTGCAACATCGGCTTGGGCGCTCAGTTCGGCGGCAAGTACATGGCTCACGACATCCGCGTGATCCGCCTGCCGCGTCACGGTGCCAGCTGCCCGGTCGGCATGGGCGTAAGCTGCTCGGCTGACCGCAACATCAAGGCCAAGATCAACAAGGACGGCGTCTGGATTGAAAAACTCGACACCAACCCGGGCGAGCTGATCCCCGAAGAACTTCGCCGTCCGGGCGAAGGCGGACAGATCAACATCGATCTGAACCGTCCGATGGCCGAAGTGTGCAAGGAACTCTCGAAGTACCCGGTTTCCACCCGCGTGAACCTCTCCGGCACGATCATCGTTGCCCGCGACATCGCTCACGCCCGCATGAAGGAACTCATTGAAGCCGGCAAGGGTCTGCCGCAGTACGTCAAGGATCACCCGATCCTCTACGCAGGTCCCGCCAAGACGCCGGAAGGCTACGCCTGCGGCTCCATGGGCCCGACCACGGCTCAGCGTATGGACCCCTACGTTGACCTCTTCCAGGAAAACGGCGGCTCGCTGGTGATGATCGCCAAGGGCAACCGCACCCAGGCCGTGACGGACGCCTGCAAGAAGCACGGCGGCTTCTACCTGGGCACGATCGGCGGCGTGGCTGCCGTTCTGTCGGCAAGCTCGATCAAGAGCATCGAATGCGTCGAATGGCCCGAACTCGGCATGGAAGCCGTCTACAAGATCGAAGTGGTCGACTTCCCGGCCTTTATCCTCGTTGACGACAAGGGCAACGACTTCTTCAAGCAGTTGAAGCCCCGCAACGAAATCAAGTGCGAATGCTGCAAAAAGTAATTCGCTAACTGCATTTTGATGGTGCGGCACCGTTGAAAAAAACGGAGCCGCACATACAAGCAGGCCCGCGGTCCATGGACCGCGCTTCAAGCTCCGCCGGCAAGTTTCCTTCGCCCGCGCGGAGCTTTTTTCGTGTGCAAGCTACAATCTACTGTTGACCGTAACCAAACGCTTGCCATGACCTACGAAAACATTTCTCCGTCCGAAGCCAAGTCCCGCATGGATACCAACCCCGAAGCCGTCATCGTTGACGTCCGTCGCCCCGACGAGTTTGTCACAGGGCACATTCCGGGCGCAATCAATGTACCGCTTGCCGACATTCAGGACGGCAACATTCCCCCTTGCTTGGCCGACAAAAACGCCGTCTACCTCATTTATTGCCGCAGCGGAGTGCGCAGCGTGACGGCTGCCGTTACACTCGAGAAAATGGGCTACACACGTCTGGCCAACTTCGGAGGCATCCTTGATTGGCCATACGAAATCGAGCACTAAGAAGGCGTCTGCGAACTACTTCCTAAGGAGTAATCCTTATTCTCCGTTTCACCTTGTAGAAAAGGCACCGGTTGTTACATTTCCGGTGCCTTTTTTACCTCTGTCAGCCGCCGACAGTTACAAATTCAGAGTCACTGTTGGATTCTCGTAAACCCGCAATCTTTCAGGGTTTTTCACGATTTTTTAACGTCGTGAAGTACAGAATTCTTCAAACTTTTCTTAACAATTAGACAAAGATCAAATGTTGTTCAAGATTTACACCTTAGTTGTACCTCTAAAGAGGATAATTCCACCGTCCCAAAATATCTAGGAGACAAACAATGATTGGATTTGACTTCTGGGTGCAGCTGTTTGTGCTGCTCGCCTGCTTGTTCTACGCTGCACCTCGCGGCGGTATGACCCTCGGTTTGATGGGCGGTATCGGCCTCATCATCTTTATCTTCGGCTTCGGTCTCAAACCCGGTAAGCCCCCGGTTGACGTTATTCTGACCATTATGGCTGTGGTCTGCGCGGGCGCTACCCTTCAGGCTGCCGGCGGTCTTGACTGCCTGCTGTCGATCGCTGAAAAGATTCTTCGTAATCATCCGCGTTTCGTTTGCTACCTCGCTCCGTATCTTTGCTGGTTCCTGACGGTTCTCTGCGGTACGGGTCACGTTGTTTACACGATGCTGCCCATTATTTATGACGTGGCCATCAAGAACAACATCCGTCCGGAACGCCCGATGGCTGCTTCCACGATCGCCGCTCAGATGGGCGTGATCTGCTCGCCGGCTGCCGTGGCTGCCGTGTCGATGGTGGCTTTGCTTGACGGCCAGTTGGTCGGCGGCCAGCCCTTCAGCTTCCCGCAGCTGTTCGCCATCGTGATCCCGGCCGCTATCGTCGGTCTGTTCATGGTTGGCACCTTCTCCGTGTTCCGCGGCAAGGACCTCGACAAGGACGAAAAGTTCCAGGCCTTGATTGCTGATCCGGAACAGCGCAAGTATGTCTACGGCGAAACCACCACCCTGATCGGTGTTAAGTTCACCAAGCAGCAGTGGGCCAGCCTCTGGATCTTCCTCTGCACCGTGGCTGTCGTGGCCGTTCTCGGTTCCGTTCCCGAACTCCGCCCGATGGTTGGCAAGAAGCGCCTGTCGATGACCCTCGTCATCCAGATGTTCATGCTTCTGGCCGGTATCCTGATGGTCATGTTCTGCGGCGCTAAGCAGATCAACAAGACCAACGTGTTCAACGCCGGTATGGTTGCCATCGTCTCCGTGTACGGCGTGGCCTGGATGTCCGACACGATGTTCTCGAACCACCTGCCCGACCTGAAGGCCGCTCTGACCGGCTGGATGCAGTCCGCTCCCTGGACCTTCGGTATCGTGCTGCTGTTGGTTTCCAAGCTCGTGAACTCTCAGGCTGCAGCTGTGGCCATCGTGGTTCCGGTTGCTATCGGTATCGGTACGCCTCCCGGTGTGATCGTTGCCATGGCCTCCGCCGCCTACGGTTACTACATCCTGCCGACCTACCCGTCTGACCTTGCTGCTCTGACGTTTGACCGCTCTGGTACGACCCACATCGGCAAGTTCGTGATCAACCACTCCTTCATCCTTCCGGGTCTGATTGGTGTGATCACCGCTGTGATCGTCGGCTGGTGCCTCGGCATGGTCTACGGTTACATCTAAAAACAACAACATCTACCTGTAGAGTTTTGGGACAGGGGATGAGCAGGTTCAGGCAAAGCCTGGACCTGCCGAAACAAAAAAACGGAGTCTTCGGGCTCCGTTTTTTTGTGTCTATTGATCCTCGTTGCGTTATTCCTTTTGAGGAACAAATGGCCTGCTGACAGACCAGGCCAATTTACGTGAACAGGCTTGATTTGACTCAAAATTTCTTTACTTATTGAACTTCTCCGATCGTCAAAAACAAGTAAATTACTGGATACTGTGCGTAGAACAAAACACAACGTCGCAGCAAGGAGAGACCCCCCGATGTTTTATTCCGGCCTGGTGGTGACCTGCAAGCCCGGTCAGTTCGCATCTGTCGGCGAAGCGCTTAAATCGCTTCCCGTCGAAGTTCATCAATCCGATGCGGCTTCCGGCCGCTACGTCGTCGTTCTTGAAGAACCCTCGGTCGAAGCTGAAACCGAACGCTTCCGCGCCATTCAATCGTTGCCGTCCGTTGCCGACGTCAGTCTCATTGTTCATCGCAACGAACCGGACGATGACGAAATCTGATTTTTTTCTTCAACTTTTTTCAACCGGCGCCGAGTTCAACAACCACAATAAAACTTCGGTGCTCCTTAAAAAAGCTGTTCTTCACAAGCCACCGATCGGTCTTCGGATCGAAATCTGATATCGCTTCGGTGCATCTGCCCAGGAGAGAAAATATGGCTCAAAAGAAAGTCATTCCCATCTCAAGACGTGAACTCTTGAAAACAGGGGTTGCCGCCACCGCCGCCATGTCGGTGGGCTTACCCGTGACGCAGGCGTGTGCGCAGGCTGCTCAGGCCGCCGACGCCGGCATCGAATGGC
>UMCR01031233.1_pt1 | contig 28350 bp, 16 predicted proteins | sample 1964301 | NCBI WGS metagenome assembly UMCR01 (sample SAMEA4835975, study PRJEB28245) | human gut metagenome | biome: gut microbiome; material: fecal sample | place: Denmark | collected 2008
CTTCAAGCAGTCCGGTTCATGGTCATATCCTTTATAGCTGTGCGTACAGTAAAGGAAAAGACGATACAGGGTGTTTTGCCGGGAAAGCTGATAACAAAATGCTGGAGCATATTGTACTGGCAGAAATAAAGACATATTTACGTCAGAATATCAGTCAGGAACAAATGCAGCAATCTATGAGAAAACAACATGAGGACAGCATAGAAGCCTATAAGACGGAAAATGCAGATTGTGAAAAACGTCAGGAGCAGATAAAGATTCAGAATCGCCAGAATTATGAGAAGTATCACGAGGAACAGATGAATCAGAAACAGTTCATGGAAGCCAAGAAGCAGTTGGAAGAAGAAAGAGAACGATTGCAGAAACGTGTACAGGAACTGGAAGAACTGATAAATGGTGAGAAGGAAATCTTGATGAAAAAGAATGTTCCGGTGGAACAGATGTTGAAGTATTTGGGCTATGAAAAGCTGACACGAGAGATGCTGGAAGAATATGTGCAGGGAATATACGTGTATGATGATGGGAGAGTGGAGGTGAAATGGAAATAAAAACGAACATTACGTTTTTAATATTGAATATTTTTGAGCGTTATGGCATAATATTAAATGTAATAACAAATATACCGAGAATAAGAGGGTGAAAAAATGAGACTGTTAAAAATATTTATACAGAATATGCCACGTTTTAAAGGAGATATAGATATTGATTTTATTACTAAACAGAGAGTGGCAGAGGATGATAAAGAAAAACTGTTCCATGTCTTTTCTAACAGTAAAACTAGCATTTATACAAATCAGGCAATTTCATTTATAGGTTTGAATGCTTCTGGAAAAACAACGATATTGAAAGCAATTTCCTTTGTTATAAATTTGCTTAATAATGAAGCTTTGAATAATATTAAATCTAAAGAGATTTTAAATGATTTATCAGAAGGCGAAAAGGTTAAAATCATTAGCTTTTTTTATAATGATAATAGTATCTATAAGCTTGAAACAATTATAGCAAAAAAAATAAACCAGGTTGACAATGAAGAAAAATTAATTATTACGGAAGAAAGACTTTGGGAAAAAGATGCTAATAAAGTAAAAACAAAAAAAAATATATTTGATTTTAATGACTCGAATATAAGAATTGAAAGAAATGAAAAAGAACAATTTTTGTTAAATGATGTAAGTGTGATGATTGCGATAAATAAAGAAAAACAATCCAATTTTCCGGTAAGAGACATGTTAATGTGGACAAATCATAATATGTTAAATATTCTTGGAAGATTTCCGAAAGAATTGTTAACTTTTTTAGATCCTAGTATTGAGTATTTTAAATGTAATGTAGAAAAAAAATCTGCTGATATTCGTTTGAAATTTTATGGGTCAGAAGAAATCATACTCAATAGACCGAGTGAGATAGAAAAATATCTTTCATCAGGTACTATTAAGGGAATAAATGTTTTTATGAATGCACTTCTTTGTTTTGTGGAAGGTGGATACTTAATTGTTGATGAACTTGAAAATCATTTTAATGAAGAAATTGTAACTACATTAGTTCGATTTTTTATGAATCCAAATGTAAATAAAAATGGTGCTACTCTAATTTATTCTACTCATTATTCAGAGCTATTGGATGAGTATGAAAGAAATGATTGTATTTACATTGTCAGAAACCGAGGAGGAATTTATGCTGAAAATCTTTCACTTATTTTGAAACGCAACGATATTAAGAAGAGCGAAGCATATGAAAGCGGATATTTAGAAGGTACTGTACCAGTATATGAGGCATATATGGCATTGAAGAAAGTCCTTTCTAGTGTAAAAATAGAGGAGGATGAAGAAGAGAATGACTAAGTATACTGCCTGTATTTGTGAAGGAGGAGCTGAAACTGCAATATTGGATTTATTATTGGATCAAAATAAACTGATTTTTTCAAGAAATGATTTACTTGAGGGCGAAATCCTTAAGACAAGAAAAGGAAAGGATTTTGAAACGCGATATTTGAAAAAGGATTTTTCAGGTAAGATAACAGTATATAGAATACTTGATTCAAGAAGAGAAAATTTCAAAATAAGTAAAGCATATCAGCATAAAGTAGAGGTTGTGAATGTAATTACAGCACCAGAAATTGAAATGTTGATAATTTGTAATGAAGGAAAATATCAGGATTTTGAGAAGAAAAAGGGTATGTCGCCAAGTGAATATTGTAAATCTATTTTAAAAATGAAAAACGTCAAAAGTGTTTCGTTTGTCAAGGAGTATTTTTCTGATATATCAGTGCTGGAAAAAAGTCTTCATGAATATAAGAGATTATCTAAAGTGCGAAAAAGTGAAAAAACAATATATGATTTGTTGAGATCAGAAGATAATAAGAAGAAAATGGAAGGATAAAATTATAGCAATGACGTAACATCCTCCCCACTTACTTTGTGACAATTATATAACGTCCTCTATACAGAAATATGCGGTTTTAAGCCATTTTCGTGGTAAAAAAGCCGCATATTTTTTGTAGCAATGACTTGACATCCTCGGGGGCATTGTGCGTAGCGGAGAGTATTTTATGATATCGTTATCAGTCTGAAAGAGGAAACGCTCGTAAGGATTTGTTGAAGCTATGGGATGGGTTGGAGATGTTTGGAGTATGGAACAGGTGGAAGAAGCAAAAGAACATCATACTCTTGTTTACATCACAAGAATGTGCTAAAATAAACCAGAATTATAGAAGATATGCAAAACAGAAACTGCTTCAGTATTTTTACCGGTACTGCTTATACAGCACGCATCCTAGAATGTGGTATTGTTCCGGGATACGGAGATTGCAGCCAATTTCCTGATTCTTGGATTTTCAGGTAAGTTAAAAATAGAATTACAGTAAATGATCAAAAGAAAAGATGGCATGAAAAATATGCTGTCTTTTCTTTTTTAGGATAGCAGGGGCAAAAGCCTGAAACCAAATTGTGGGAGTAAGAAACAATTTGCATGTTATCTTTTCGTTTTCATATTGACAAAACCAGAAAACTAGTGTACTATATAGCTATGACAGTGATACAAGAAAGAAGGAAGAGCTTATGGAATACAATTCATCGCTGCCAATCTATCTGCAGGTAGCTAATTTGATCAAACGTGATATTGTCACAGGGAAACGGGAACTTGGGGAAAAGCTTCCTTCCGTACGGGAACTGGCGGTGTCTTACACCATCAATCCGAATACGGTCAGCCGTGTATACAAAGAGCTTGAGACGGAAGGTGTCTGTTTTACCAGACGTGGCATGGGAACTTTTGTGACAGAAGATTCAGAGAAGGTGAAAAATATGAAAGAAGAGATGGCGGGGACGCTGATCCATGAATTTTTAGAAGGAATGCAGCAGCTTGGATTTACCAAAACGGATGTGATCCGGATTCTGAAAAAAAAGGAAGAAAGTGGTGAATGATATGGAAAATGTACTGGAAAGTATTGGAGTAACCAAAAACTATGCCGGTAAGGCAGCGGTTGACAATGTATCGTTAAAACTGGAGACAGGGCTTGTCTATGCGATGCTCGGGCCGAACGGAAGCGGCAAGACTACTTGGATGAAGATGGTGGCAGGCCTTGTCAAACCTGGAAAAGGGGAGAATTTATATAAAGGCAAAGCCATCGGAAAAGAGAGCAAGAAAGAGATTGCCTATATGTCCACGGAGCCATATTTTTATAGCTGGATGACGGTTGCAGATGTCGGCAGATATTATCAGGACTTTTTTGAGGATTTTTCAATGGAAAAATATCATCAGATGCTCAAAAGAATGGAGCTGACAGAAGAGCTGAAAACCAAAAAACTTTCCACCGGTATGATGGCAAAGTTAAAGATCGCAGTCACAATGGCAAGAAATGCAAAACTGTATCTGCTGGATGAGCCATTAAACGGCATTGATCTTCTGGCAAGGGATGAGATCATGAAAAGTATTCTGGAAGTCATTGATCCGGATGTCACACTTGTGATCTCCAGCCATCTGGTAGATGAACTGGAGCGAGTGGCAGATGCGGCCATCTTTATGAAAGAAGGAAAAATGGTCAGACAGTGTATGGTTGAGGAACTGAGAAGCAGCGAAAAAAAATCTGTTGTTGATCTGTATCGTGAAATTTACGGACATGGGGGAGAGGAACTATGTTAAAATTAATGAAGTATGAATTCCGGAAGAGTGCATCTTCCAAGCTTATTCTGCTGGTGCTTACAGCAGTTTTTGAACTGGCATTTCTGGGGGGCGTATTTTTTAAAGGATATAATCTGATGGGGACAGGTATGATGTTCCTGATCTTGTGTGCATTTTTCGGTGTGTTTTACATCGGACTGGAAGGTATCATGACACTGTATCGGGATCTGAACAGCAAACAAAGTTATATGCTGTTTCTGACACCAAAGAGCAGTTATGAGATTTTAGGTGCCAAAATCCTGGAAAATGGCATTTCAATCCTTATGGCAGGAGTATTTTTTATCGTGCTTGCCGTGTTTGACCTGACTGTGGCAACGCTCTGCATCGGCGGGGCAAAAGAACTTATGGATAGCATAAGACAGATTATGGATATAAGACTGAACATCAAGATAGCATCAGATGCAGTGATCCTGTCCGTCTTTGCATCCCTGGTCAGCTGGATCAGTATTGTTGTGATCGCCGATATGGCAGTGATTCTTTCGGCGAGCGTGCTTGCAGGCAAAAAGGGAAGCGGGATCGCGGCATTTGCACTGTTTCTGATCCTTTCCTGGCTGTTCAGTCAGATGCTGAACCTGGTGCCTGCATTTGACAATATGAACCTGACCATGATTCTGGAAATCGCAGTATCTCTGGTACTGAGTGTGATTTTCTACTTTATCAGCGGATGGATCATGGAAAAGAAACTGAGCGTCTGAAACAGAAAAATGATAGGTTGACCTTTATCTCCTGGCATCGTAGAATAGTGACAGAGCAAAAAGCTTTCTATTGATATTGAGAATCTGACAGGAGAAAAAGATATGTTATCATTTGAAAATGATTATTCTGAAGGAGCACATGAAAAGATCCTTCAGAGATTTATGGAAACAAATCTGGAGAAAGTATCCGGATACGGATCTGATCCATACTGTGAAAGTGCAAAACAGAAAATCCGGGAGGCGTGCGAATGTCCACAGGCAGATGTTTATTTCCTGACGGGCGGTACGCAGACAAATGCCGTTGTGATCAGCTCCATGCTGGAATCTTATGAGGGCGTGGTCGCAGCACAGACCGGCCATGTAGCCTGCCATGAGGCGGGAGCCATTGAGTACAGCGGCCATAAAGTGATCACAGTTCCGCAGTACAAAGGCAAAATGAAAGCAGAAGATCTGAAGAACTGCCTGAAAACATTCTGGGATGATGAAAGCCACGAACATATGGTATTTCCGGGGATGGTTTATATTTCCCATCCTACGGAGTACGGTACTTTGTATACAAAGGCGGAGCTGGAAGAGATCAGCAGCGTGTGCCGCAGTTATAATATCCCACTGTTTCTCGACGGAGCAAGACTGGGCTATGGTCTGATGAGTGAAGAAACAGATGTAACTCTTCCGATGATTGCAAAATACTGCGATGTTTTCTATATCGGCGGGACAAAAGTCGGAGCACTGTGTGGAGAAGCCGTCGTATTTTCGGGCAACAGAACACCAAAACATTTCCTGACGCTGATCAAACAGCGGGGAGCACTGCTTGCAAAAGGCAGATTGCTCGGAATCCAGTTTGACACACTGTTCACAGATAACCTGTATTTTGAAATCAGCAGACATGCGATAGCAATGGCAGATTATTTAAAGAAAGGACTGGCAGAAAAAGGCTGCCGTTTCTATCTGGATTCACCGACCAATCAGCAGTTTGTCATTCTCGAAAACCGGAAAATGACAGAACTAAAAAAAGAAGTAAAGTTCAGTTTCTGGGAAAAATACGATGAAAACCACACCGTAGTACGCTTTGCGACAAGCTGGGCAACGAAAAAAGAAGAGATCGATCAGCTGCTGGATCTGTTCTGAGATTTTAGCAGCACACAAAGGCAGGGTAAGCGATTACCCTGCTTTTTCACAACTCTTTCACAAAATCGGCTGTTTTCTTTCAGCTTGTTTTAAACTTTACGGGATATACTTCTCTTAAATCAAAGAGAAAAGGAAGTGTATTCATATGAAGAAAAAATATATCGCAATCTTACTTGGCATAACTCTTGGAATGACAACACTGGTTGGATGTTCCAGAACAAATACATCAGAAAGCAGCACCATACAGGAATCGCAGAGTGTAACCGGTGCAACCGAAAACTCAGACAAAAGAGTCAGCGAAGCAGAAACAGCAGATGTATACGGTGAAGTTACAGCCGTAAGCGAAGATAGCATTACCATAAAAGTAGGAACCATGAAGCAGAGGGAGAAACCGGATAATGCAGGAGCACCGGGGGACTCTTCCAATGCACAGAGTTCCGATGACAAGACAGATTCTGACAGTACAGAAAAAGGATCTGAAAACACAGACAGCAGTGAAAATAAATCAGATAATAGTTCTGACAGTCGAAATGCACAGCCGCCGGAAAATATGGAAAAACCGGACGGAGACGGACAGGGTGCACCATCCATGCTGGATCTGACGGATGAAGAAAAAGAAATCAAGATCACAGATGACACCGTGATCGTCCGCAGCAGCAGGGGCGGCATGGCAGGCGGACCGCAGGGAAATGGCGGGACACCGCCTGAGAAACCGGAAAACAGCAGTGATTCCTCTGACAGCAGTGACAGCTCCGATAACAACAATAGCCAGCCGCCGGAAATGCCGGATAACAGCGGAAACGGCGGAGCACCGGATATGCAGCAGGAGACAGAGGAAATCTCACTTTCTGATATTTCCGAAGGTGATACAGTAGCGATCACTTATGACGAGGATGGAAATGCAGCCAAAATCACCGTGATCAGCATGGAAATGGGAGGCGGCATGGGACAACCAGGCGGCGGTTCTGGAAGCAGCCAGGGCGTGGACAGCTACGATGCAGTCAATGCCTATACTTCCGATAACGAAGTAGATGGAGAGACGATTGCTTCCACCGGAACTGATGAAAATGCAGTCAATGTTTCAGAAGGCGCATCGGTTACACTGAAAGATGTGACCATAACCAGAGATTCTTCCGAAAGCACCGGCGGTGATAACTCCAGTTTCTATGGTGTCGGAGCAGCCGTTCTGGCAACAGACGGAAATGCTTATGTAAAAGGCGGAACCGTTACGACAGACACAGCCGGCGGAGCAGGACTTTTTGCATATAATAACGGTACTGTTTATGCGGCAGATACCAAAATCACGACCAAACAGGATACATCAGGCGGTATCCATGCAGCCGGCGGCGGAACGTTCTATGCATGGGATCTTGATGTTGAGACAAACGGTGAGTCTTCCGCAGCGATCCGAAGTGACCGCGGAGGCGGAAAAATGGTAGTAGACGGCGGAACCTATACTTCAAACGGAACCGGTTCCCCGGCAATCTACAGTACCGCAGATATCGCAGTAAACGAGGCAACTCTGGCAGCCAACGGCTCCGAAGCAATCTGCATCGAAGGTTTGAATTCCATTCATTTATATGACAGTGATCTGACCGGAAACATGAGCGATGACAGCCGCAATGACTGTACCTGGAATGTCATTCTCTACCAGAGCATGTCCGGAGATTCCGAAGTCGGAAACAGCATTTTTGAGATGGACGGTGGAAGCCTGACCGCAAAAAACGGCGGCATGTTCTATACCACAAACACAGAGTCTACGATCACACTGGATGATGTGGATATTACAAATGCAGAAGACAGTGAATTTTTCCTGAAATGTACCGGAAATGCGAACCAGAGAGGATGGGGAACAACAGGAGCAAATGGTGCGGACTGTCTGTTCACAGCCATTGATCAGACAATGGAAGGAAATGTAATCTGGGACAGCATCAGCGACCTTGATTTCTATATGACAGGCGAAAGCACACTGACTGGTGCAGTCGTGCAGGATGAGGGTAATGCCGGTGGCGGCGGAGACGGCTACTGCAATCTCTATATCGGAGAAGATGCAACCTGGATCGTGACAGGCGACAGCATCGTAAGTGCACTGCACTGTGCCGGAACGATCGAAGATAACGAAGGCAAAACCGTGACCGTCAAAGGAACAGACGGAACTGTATATGTCAAAGGAGATGGCAGCTACACGATTACTGTAACCTCCTACGAAGACAGTGCAGACCTCTCCGGAGCATCCACGACCACATCCTGGAGTGCTTATGAGACAGAAAAACCAGCTGAGTTAGAATAACATGATGCCAGGGTCAAAAGACTTTTTGACCCCTAAAATCATAACACACAAATAACATCAGAAACATATAAATAACAAAAGAATGAGCGGCTATGATCCTTTCGGGAAGGAGAATAGCCGCTTTGTGCTGAAGGGAAGTGCATGCCAAGTCTCACGTGCGTTCTATCTATATCTCATCCGGTATATCCACGACACTGTCTCTGACAGCCAGTGTCGGCGGCAGTACGATTTTATAAGGCAGATGCTGCGGATCATCCAGGCGGTCAAGAAGCATTTTCACTGCCATTTCTCCCATGACTTCCAGATGTGCGGTGACACTGGTCAGCGGTGGCTCGGTCAGGATAGACAGCGGTGTGTCATTGAAACTGATGACAGATACATCCTCCGGAATGCGAAGTCCGACTTCACGCAGGTTGCTGACAGCGGTGATCGCAGATTCTTCATTATAGGCAAGGAGAGCTGTCGGGATATGATCTTTTTGTTCCAGCCATTTGCGGATCTGAGCAGAACCGTCTTTGGCAGAAAGGCCGGTATCAATGATCAGATGCTCGTCGTAAAGACCGGCATTTTTCATATAATCAATAAAATACTGACGTCTTGCCTCCAGGGCAGGGCGTTTTTTCTGGTCTAATTTATAGGCAGGACCTAAGAAACCAATCTTGCGGTGTTCCTTGTAAAGCAGATAATCCAGTGCCTGCTCTACGCCGAGACGGAAGTTTAAGACAACCGAATCAAAGCGGCGTTCATCCGGGGAAGAATCCACAAATACGATGTTCGGGCTGATCTCCAGCAACTGTGCAATCTGCTGGTCTGAAAAAATGCCGATCGCCAGGATACCGTCAAGCGGGGTCTTTTCCAGTGTCTGATATTTGCCAGACTGCTCAAAAAGATAAGATACATTACAGTCATGCTCCATACAGTTGCGTACCACATAATTCTTCAGATAAAGATAGTACGGATCAGCCAGCTGCTCTTTTAAGGACATCATCTCAACGATGGCGATATGGACGAGGCGGTTTTTATGGGAACGTCTTGTTTTCGGAAGCGTGTAGTGAAGTTCATCTGCCGCTTCAAGAATTGAGACTCTGGTGTTGTCGGTTACGTTCAAAGTCGGATCATTGTTCAGTACACGGGAAATCGTGGTTACTGAGAATCCGGTGTGTTTTGCTAAATCTCGGATAGTTGCCATGCTATTTTCTCCAATACATTTTTTATTTGCACATAACTGCCACAAAACTGACCAGAATCGCACACAGGGTCTTATGTGTGTCTGGATTGAATGTTACAGTTATGTTCACTCATTTGTTTACTTTAATACTTTGATTATAAACACACTTTTTTACTTTAGCAAGAAAAATTTAAAGAGACTTCCGGTATTTGCTTGGAGATATTCCCTGCGTTTTTTTGAAAACTTTTGTAAAATAAAAGTAATCGTGGTAGCCGACTGCGTTTGCAATCTCCTCGATGGAGCGGCTGTCGTCTTTTAAAAGTTCTTTCGCCTTCTGCATACGTCTTGCCGTGATATATTCTGAAAAAGACAGTCCCAGTTCTTTTTTGATCAGGGTGCTTAAGCGGCTGGAGCTGATATTGTACATTTCTGCCAGGGAAGTTAAAGAGAGTTCTTCCGTATCGTGTTCCTGGATATAAGCCAGAATTTTTTTGAACAGAGAGGTTCCGGCAGTCGAAAGGTCTGTGATCGTTGCATTTTCCATCGTGTCTTCAGAAGTTTCAGAAGCGGCAGGCTCAAGTTCATTTCGAAGGCGTGACAGGGTTTTGTTCAGAGTTTCCTGCTGGATCGGTTTCAGAAGATAATCAAAAGCACCGCACAGCATTGCCTGTCGTGCATACTCAAATTCGGCATAGCCGGAGATCAGCACGACTTTGGTTGCAAATTGATGTTCTGAAATATAGGACATGACTTCCAGACCGGAAAGCCCCGGCATACGGATATCGGTAAACAGGACATCCGGTTTTAAGGTTTTGATATCTTCAAGTGTAGTCACGCCGTTATGTGCTTCTCCAATCACCTCAAAAGGAAGTCCGGATTTCTGGATCAGTTTTTTCAGACCGATGGTGATCCAGACTTCATCATCTGCAATATAGACACTTATCATAAAATACTCCCTTCTGGTTCTGCTGTCGATTCTCTTGGAATCGAAATCGTAATGCAGGTTCCTTTTTTCAAACTGCTTTTTATATCAAAAGAAAACTTATCATCATAATAAAGTTTCAGACGTTGATAAATATTAAAGACGCCGATTTTTGTTGTATTTTTTTCAATTTCCAAAGATGCGAGGATCTGTTTTAAACGTTCCGGTTCAATGCCGCATCCGTCATCCTCCACAACAAAGCAAAGTGTTGCATGATCGGGGGAAAATACATGCACCCACACCGTACCGTTTTCAATTTTTTGTTCCAGTCCGTGAAAGACTGAATTTTCCACAAGCGGCTGGAGCAGAAGTTTAAATACTTTGCAGTTTAGTATAGCATTTTCTGCATCGATTTCAATGCGGATTTTGCCCATAAAACGGTAATTTATGATCTTTGCATATTCACGGATATGATCCAGCTCATTTTCTACGGTAACCATATCAGTTCCCTTGACGGCAAAACGAAAGACATTGGAGAGAGCCATCGTAAGTTCTGCGATGTCATCCACATCGTAGAACAGAGCCATATCCCGGATACACTCAAACGTATTATAGAGAAAGTGCGGATTGATCTGGCTTCGATAGGCAAGGATCTCTGCCTGTTTTTTGGAAAGTTCCGTTTCATAGGCAAGATATTTTACTTGCTCGATCTCCAGCTGCAACTGCTGCTTTTCATCGAGCATCTGATTCAGGCTTTCTGCGACTGTGCCGATCTCATCCGGACGGTCGAGGGAAAGCCGGGAGTCCGGATTCTGATTGATCTCACGGATAAAAGCAGAAATTCCGGTGATCGGTTTTATGATGCTGTAATTGCAGTACAGAAGCAGAAAGAGCAAAAGACACAGGGAAATGCAATAAACCAGGATTTGTGTTTCTTTCAGGCTCTGATCCGGTTTCCGAAGATCTGATTCCGGAAGGAAACCGGCAATTTTCCAGTCATTGTAGGAAAGTGTCTGAGTGAAAAAATATTTTTCGGAAGTGCTGTGCAGGATCTCAGATGCCAGCGTACTTCCGCAGGACTGCGATGAACCGGCAGAAGCAAGAATGCAGTCCGAGGAATCCAGAAGAAAAACAACGGCATCTTCCGTTGACTGGGCATTTTGAAGTGTATCATCAAAACTTTCCGGTTCCAGGACAAAAACGCAGGTACCAAGCAGCTTCTGGTACTGGATGCTGTTCAGATCATAAACAGGGAAGATCAGCTCATAGTAAGGGCGTTTTTCGTTTGACTTCAGATGTGATGCCCGGATATTCATCACGGCATCGGTGTTCAGTTTGGAAGTATCAATCGAAAAATTTTTCCCCATGGAAGCAATCTGCTTTGCATCTGCATTGTAGAGATAAACACTTAAAATACGGTCATTCAGCAGGATTGTGTTGGAAAAGACCGAGGCAAGCTCCTGTGTATCGGAAGTCGGTTCAGAGAATTTACCGAAAAATACTGCTGCACGGTTGGAGAATAACAGAATGCAGTTGTGATATTGTAAAGCGAGTCCCAGTACGCTTCGATACGTGTGGCAGTCTGGGCTGTCAGACGTTCATTCAGGGCGAGCGTGTTTTTACGCACAGATCTTGCATAGTCCACCGACATAAAAAGATAGGCAGACGAAAGCACAGCAAGGATCAAGGCAGCAATCCCGGCCAGCTTAAAGATCAGGTGTCTGCGGTAAGTCTGTAAGAAGTTCATGGTTTTGTTTCTCCGTTTGATTTTGAGGTGTCTTGCATTTGTGGGTTGACTTTCTCTATTTTTTTACCGTAATAGGAAAAATTCTCCTGCATTTGCCGGTTGATCTTCTGATCCAGTTTTTTAGCTCCAAGTTCTTTTTGTGTGGTTACAAAAAGCTGATACTGTTCTTCAAACTCGGTATCCGAAGAAGCAGAGAGGATTTTTGGAATCTGCTCTTTGCGGTAAGCTTCCAGCGTGCTTTCAATCTGACCTTCCTCACTGTTCGGGGAAATGTAATTATCCGGCAGACGAAGAAGGGCAGAATCATAAACATATGTGTCCGGATATCTGGCAAAAGCAGTCTGGATCTGATTTAAACAATCGTCCATGCTTCCTTTTGCAGGTACCGGAAGTAGGCTGTGATCCCAGGCAACATTGTAAAAATTCCAGAACAGTCCGAGCATATCATTAGAATCATGAAAGCGCTGCTGTCCTCTGGCAGTCCGGTGGATATAGCCATCCGAGTCGAAAGTATAATCTTCGTTTTCCACGCCGTAGTTGCTGTAGAGCAATCCTTCGTCAGAAGTCATATAATCAAAAAAGCGGGCGACAAGTTCCGGGGTTTTGCAGCTTTTGGATACAAAAGTCTGCATCCAGCCGGTCGGTACACTCAGGTCGATACTCATCACCGGACGTTTTCCAAAATCGGAGAGGATCGGACCTGCGGAAACCCACCTGGTGGCATCCACACCTGTATTGGAAGTGTTTCCGATATAGCAGAATACACGGTCATCTGCTATCAGATCGCGCATCTGGAGATTATCAAGTGTCAGATCTTCACTGAAAGCATAACCTTTGCGGAAGGCTGTGTTCAGAAAGGCAAAAGCATCTTTGCATTCCGGCTGAAGGAAGCGTTCTGTATAATTTCCATTGTCGTCAATGACTTCAGCACCGAAAGAACCGATCAGGCAGGAAATCGAAGAGTCAAGATATTGATTGCCTTCCAGCAGCAATGGGATGGTGGACTGTCCGTCTTCAGCAGTCAGCTTTTTGACTTTTTCAAAAGCTTTTAAGACCTGAGAGGCAGTCTGTATATCCGAAACGGTCAGGTTAGCACGTGCCAGAAGTTTGCGGTTAAACATAATGCCATGATTGTAACTGTGGGTGAAAAGATCTCCATAATAAGAGGTCTTTTCTTTCCAGGTTTTGCGGGCATCATCGGTATTCAGGTGTGAAAGATAAGCATACCAGTCTCCGTACTGTCGGATATACTCCTGTTTCCGGTCTTTCGGGAAATCTTTCAGCAAATGGGAATCCGGGCAGTAAGTTTCAAAAAAATCCTGCAAAGACCAGACCTTTCCGGAACGGATCAGCTGATTGATCACATTCTTGTCCGTAGCGACGATCAGGTCAGGGAGTTCATCTTTTAAGATCATCAGACTCAGCTTTTTGGATGCGTCCTGTGGCGGAATCGTAAAATCCAGGTATGCTCCGGTTTTCTTTGAGATACCGGCACTGATGCTTCCTTCTTCAAAACTCCAGACTGGAGGATTCCAGAAAGAGACATCTGAAAAAAGAGTAAGCTCTGTATAATTGTTTTCAGCAGAATCCATGTTTTCCTGCGTGGCAGCTGTGCAGCCAGTCAGGAAAAGACAGAAAAATAAAAAGAGGAGAAGTAGTTTTTTTGTACGTTTCATACATACAACCTCCAAAAATTTTTGATTCAACATTATTAGTATAACACAGGAAAAAAGCGAAAGAAATGGAAAACGGTAAAAAAAGTACCAAAAAACAAAAAATAGTACATATGATTTTGGTGAAAAATTTTGTATATTACCAGTAAGCAAAGTGTATAAATTCACTAAACACGATGCGGATAGTGTGAAAAGCAGCAAAAAGGAGGAAAAAATGAACAAAAAAAGAAAAGGTGCGAGACGATGGACGGCGTTAGCCTTGAGTGTTGCCATGGTTTTCAGTGGAATCGGGATTCTTCCGGCTCCAGTGAAAGCAGAAGCGGCAGATGTCGCGGCAGCCGTTCAGAAAACAGGAGCGACAACAGAACGCAGTGAGCGTAAAATGAAATTTGGAGATGACTGGAAATTCAAACTGGTCAATAAGTACAACATTAACGATACTTCCGTTCAGGCGGATGGTGTGGACTACGATGATTCGAGCTGGGATAACGTTGATCTGCCGCATGACTGGGCAATCTACGGTACATATGAGAACAGCAATGGTGTCAGAGCGGCACAGGGTTCTCTGGCAGGCGGTGTCGGCTGGTACCGCAAGAGCTTCACACTTTCCGATGACTTTAAAGACAAAACCGTTTCAATTGAATTCGACGGTGTGCAGATGATCAGCCAGGTATGGGTGAACGGACATACCGAGGACAACTGGAAGCAGTACCTTGGCTACAACACCTTTACGTATGATATCAGCAAATATCTGAAATACGATGGCAGCGAGAATGTGATCGCAGTCAAAGTACAAAGCAGCAACAGCAGTGCCAGATGGTATGCAGGAGCCGGTATCTACCGTAATGTATATCTGATTTCCACCGAGAAACTGAATGTTCCGGTGAATGGCGTGCAGATCACTACTCCGTTTGAAAAACTGGAAGCAGAAGGTGGCAAATACGAAGAAATCAAGAATGCCACAAAAGCAGGCGTTGACATCAAGACGGACGTAACAAACGATTCTGATACAGAAGCAACTGGTGTTTCAGTAAAATCGACCGTTTATAATAAGGAAGGCGATGTTGTTTCCACACAGACCGATGACATTACTGTAGCAGCCGGTAAGACAGAGACAATTAGCCAGAGTGTGGATGTAGCAAACCCGAAACTTTGGTCCGTGGATTCACCGAACCTCTACTGGGTAAGAACGGAGATCATCCAGAATGGCAAAGTTGTGGATCGTACCGACAGCCGTTTTGGTATCCGTTATATTGCTACGAATCCGAACAGTGGATTTTATTTAAACGGTGTGCATACAAAACTGAATGGTGTCTGTGAACATTCTGACCTGGGATCTCTTGGTATGGAGACCTATCAGGCAGCTGTTGACAGAAGAATCCGTACACTGAAAAAATACGGTGTCAATGCGATCCGTACCTCCCATAACCCGGTGTCACCGGAGTTTATTGAGGCGTGTGACCGTCTTGGAATGCTGGTATTTGAAGAAGCCTTTGATCAGTGGCTGTATTCAAAAAACAGTGACGATTATCATAACTATTTCAATAAAGCAGCAGATGGAAAAACTGTCGTTTTTGATAAAGCCGGAAATGATAATACCAACAATGACACTTCTTATATAGAAGTAAAACGTGAGGATCTGCAGTCCAATGCAGAACGTGATATCAAAGCGATGGTAGACCGTGACAAGAACGCACCTTGTATTTTTGCATGGAGTACCGGTAACGAAATCTACGATGCACGTTACAAACATGGTGAAAATACACTGGATATGCTGACCGGCTGGATTAAAGAAATCGACACGACAAGACCGGTCGCAGCATGCCCGCCGACCTGGGACAATTACTGGGCAAATAATGCACAGCAGGAAAAGCATCTGGCAAAAGCAGAAATGTCCGGATTTAACTATGCAACCGAACAGTATGACGGTGCCCACTCCAGATATCCGAATATGGTTATTTTTGGATCTGAGACAGTATCCGCTTATTATTACCGTGGTGTTTACTTCCTGGAAGGAGAAGGAAGCGGCGACAGATGTAATGAATATCCGACTTACTGGACATTTTCATCGGCAACCGCTTCTCTGGAAGCACACAGAGACAAAACTTACACAGCCGGTGAATTCGTATGGACCGGACATGACTACTTAGGTGAGCCGACCCCAAGAAGCTGGCCATCCAAGAGTTCCTACTTTGGTATGATCGACACCGCAGGTTTTGCAAAAGATGTTGTTTATATGTACAAGAGTATGTGGACGGATACACCGACCGTACATCTTCTGCCGCAAAAATGGAATTTCAAGGCAGGACAGAAAGTGCCGGTATACATTTACACAAATGCAAAGAGTGTGGAACTGTTCTTAAACGGAAAATCACTTGGCATTAAGAATTATGACAAACAGACTGCTTCCCCGGTATATATCTACTGGACAAAAGGAACCAGCGGACTGGATTACGAAGCAGGCGAACTCAAAGCAGTCGGCTATGACCAGCCGGACGGAAAAGGAAACGTGATCGCAACCGATGTGGTAAATACATCAGGTGATGCAGCACAGGTAGAACTTTCCGCAGACAGAACGTACATCAAAAACGATGGCGATGATATGGTATTTGTAGAAGCTACGATTGAGGACAATACAGGAATCATGGTTCCTGGAGCAGACAACCGTATCACTTTCGACGTAGAAGGCGGCGAAATCGTATCTGTGGACAACGGTGATCCGCGTGACCATGATCCATACAAAAACACAGACAACCGCAAAGCGTTCAGCGGAAAAGCACTGCTGATCGTAAAAGCAGAAGAAGGAAGCACTGATGACATTGTGATCACAGCGACAGCTGAGAGTGACAATGGTATCCTGAAATCCAATACCATTACCGTAGGTTCTAAAAACGAACTTCCGGGTGACGGAACGGATACACCGAAGCTTCAGGATGCATCCGTAGTGATGGGCAAAGGCATTTCTGCAGATTCTGTTCTGCCAAAAACCGTAAAAGTACAGTACAGCAACGGTGTGGTCGATGAGCACCAGGTAACCGGATGGAACCTGGATAACCTGAATGTAAACCAGGCAGGTACTTACAAAGTAACCGGAACGGCAGAAGGCATGGAAGGCACGTTTGAATGTACTGTAACAGTCAAAGATATCAAATCCGCAACGGTAGACAATGTAACAACACTGGTAAATGTAGAACCGTCCCTGCCACAGTTTGCAGCGATCGAGTATGCAGACGGCACAAAAGGTTCTGCCCCGGTAACCTGGGATGAAGTTCCGGAAGAAAATTATGCAAAAGCAGGAAAATTTGAAGTGACCGGAAAGATCGGACCAGAAGTTACTGTAAAAACAGAAGTAAGCGTAAAAGAGATCAAGTCTGTCGAGGAAGTACATGCATCTACCGTAATCGGAACACTTCCGGTTCTGCCGGCAGGTGTGGAAGTAACCTTTACCGACGAAAGTAAAGAAATTGTAGGTACAGACTGGCAGATCAAAGCAGAAGATGTGGCAGCAGCAGGAACCTTAAAAGTAAAGAGCAAGATCCTTGGTTCTGATATGGAAGCTGTTGCGAATGTCGATGTGAAATATGCGGTGGCAACAGGTAATCTGGAATACACATCAACAGGAACAGTAAGCAAGGACAAGACCGTAAACGGTGCAGGTTTGAGCGTACGTATCGATCAGGGCGGAAAGCCGACCGAATATGCAGCAGGTTTAAGTATGCTTGGCGGATCAGAAGCCGTTTATAATGTAGAAGGAAAAGGATATGAAGCATTCCGTGCTTATGTCAGCTTGAGTTTTGATAACGGACAGGATGCAGAAGGAGCCGTTTCTTTCGAAGTTTATGTTGATGATGAAAAGACACCAAGATACCGTTCCGGTGTCATGACACATGCCACCAAGAACCTGGCACTTGATGTGGATATCAAAGGTGCAAAGACCGTAAAACTGGTGACAAAAACGGAAGATTCCAGTGTAGATAACAGCAAGAATATCGGTAACTGGTGTGACACGAAATTTGTTTCTTCCAATGTGGAGGTCAAGAGTGCAAAACTGAAAGAAAAAGATTTCTACTATGCAGAAAAAGGGGCACAGCCGTCCCTGCCGCAGACAGCAGAAGTACAGGTAGATGATACCCATACCGGAGCATTCCGTATTGCATGGTCTGAGATTGATACATCAAAAGCAGATGTGGTCGATGTAGAAGGAACAGTTCTTGGGATCGCTGATCCGGAAAATCATAAGGTAAAAGCAAAGGTAATCGTTGATTTTAACAATGTAGTTAAAGTGCCGGCACTGATGAATAAGATCGGTGAATGGGAAGTAAAAGAAGCCTTTGACTATGTTGAGACAACAGGAACAAAGACCAATATCAAAGATATTGAAGATATCACAGCCAAATCGTCCGTTATTTATAAATGGACAAACAATATGCTGATCGAGAATTGCCATAACTATGGTTTTGATTACGGGGTATATCCGGGAACAAACAGTGCAAATCCGGAATATCTGATCGTGCGTGCACCGGCGATCAAAGGTTTTGTCCTTCGAGGAACCGGCTCAACAGATGGAAATGCAAATCAAAACTTTACTTTCTATACTTCGGCAGACGGAGAAAACTGGAAAGAATTCAAAGATTACACAAAAACAACCGATACTTCCGTAAGCGGAAGCTGGCCGAGCAGACTTTATACAGCAACACAGCTGCCGGATGACACAAACTATATCAAGATTGCATATCCGACCGGAAATACATGGCAGTTCAATATGAACAAACTGCAGCTGACCGGTGGCGAAGTAATTCCTGAAGGAAAAGCAGTTGTCAGTCTGGATGCAAACGGCGGAAGCCTTCCGGAAGGAACAAGTACAAAACGTACTCTGAACAAAGGCGACCAAGCAGGAGAACTGCCGACACCGACCAGAAACAGACACAACTTTAAGGGCTGGTTTACACAGCCGGAAGGTGGAGAAAAAGTAACAGAAGAAACTGTGGTTTCAGATTCTATAATCCTCTATGCACAGTGGGAAAAATCAACCAAAGCAGAAGACGTACCTGTTTACTTTGTGGACTGTGGTGCAAATGCTTTCTCAGCAGAAGGAAAAGCATATAGAAAGGATTACACAGATACGCTGAAAAACACAGTACCGGATCAGGCATACAGTGAAACAAGCGGATGGGGATTCACAAATCCGGCATCCGAAGTGGAAGCAAACGGAAGCGGGGATGCCTATACGACGATCCGCAACTTTAAAGCAGGAAACAATCAGAAGACCATGACCTACAAATTTGCACTGGATGCAGGAACGTATGAAGTGGTAACCGGATTCTGTGATCCATGGGCACAGTGGGCAGGCGATGACCGCCATACAAAGATTACTGTGGCAGATGAAGCAGGAACCGAACTGGCTGTACACGAAGACCACAAGATCAGCGGCAGCAAAGACAGTGTGACACTGGAAAATATCACACTTTCAGAAGCAGGCAATGTGACTGTGAACTTAAGTCCGCTGAAAAAAGTGGACAGCAACATCGACAGCTGTGATGTGCTGGTAAGCTTTATCGTGATCGTGAAAAAAGCAGCAGAGCAGCCGGATATTCCGAAGACAGATACAAAAGCAGGACTGAAGGCAGCCATTGACCTGGCAAAAACGCTGAAAGCAGATGACTATACAGCAGCATCTTACAAAGCACTTTCTGATACGATCGCAAGTGCGGAGAAAGTATATGCAGAAACAGAACCAAGTGCAGAAGCAGTCCAGACACAGATCAATGCTCTGGCAGAAGCAGTCAGAAATCTGAAATCTGCAGCAGCAGATACGAAAAAAGACCTGACACAGCAGATGAAAGAAAAAGATGCAGAATTAGCAGCAAAAGATACCGAACTGAAAACAGCACAGAAGAATGTGTCAGATCTGGATGATCAGCTTAAAAAAGCAGAAAAAGATCTGGCGGATCTGAAAAACGGAAGCGAAGCAGAAAAAGCAGAACTTCAGAAACAGATCAACAGCTTAAAAGAACAGCTCGATGAAGCAAACGCAAAAGTTACGGTTCTGAAAGCAGAAAAAGAGAGACTGACAGAAGAAAAAACATCCCTGCAGACAGAACTGAAAAAAGCTCAGGAAGATGCAGCGAAGAAAAAAGCAGAGGAAGCAGAAGCACTCAAAAAAGCTCAGGAAGAAGAGAAGAAAGCCAAAGAAGAACTGCAGAAACTGAAAGATGCCATGACACTGAAAACAGGTGATACCATTACTGTAAAGGGCGTAACATATCGTGTGACCAATGCAGAAGCAAAGACAGCGGAAGCTTATGGCGTGGTAAACAAAAACCAGAAACACATCGAAGTAGCCGCAACGGTTAAGATCAAAGGAAGTACCTGCAAAGTAACGGCAATCGCAGATCAGGCATTTGCCGGAATGAAAAAAGCAACAAAAGCTGTGATCGGCAAGAATGTGAGCAAGATCGGCAAAAAAGCATTCAACGGCGATGGAAAACTTAAGAGCATCACAGTAAAAAGCAGGAAACTGAAAACGGTCGGTAAACTGGCACTGAAAGGCATCAACAAAAAAGCAGTGATCCGTATACCGAAGTCAAAGAAAAAAGCTTACAGGAAACTTTTCAAAGGCAAAGGACAGAAAAAGAGTGTCATTGTAAAGTAGTAAGTTCATAAATCCAAAACGCATATCACCTTAAAAACAGCAGAAAAACCACAGACAGCGTAAAAACGGTTCTGTGGTTTTTTTGTATCGTACAGAAAAAATTACCAAAAAATAAAAAATATTCCATATGTTTTTGTGAAGAAATTTTGTATAGTTATGGTAAGCAAAATTTTGTTTTTACTAAACACAACAAAGGGAACAAAGAAAAATAAAGGAGGGCAATATGAACTACAAAAAGTATTTAAGTGGTGTTCTGGCAGCAGCGATGGTACTTAATACCGGAGCAGTGAGTGTCCTGGCAGCAGGGACTGATACGTCCGTGCAGGAAGCATCTCAGACACAGACATCATCAACACCGGAAACGGTATACGTCAATTCATATGATGGAAAGGAGCGTTCCGTTTCTTTTAACGATCACTGGAGATTTTATCTGGGAGAATTAAACGGCGCGGAAGCAGTTTCTTATAATGATTCTTCCTGGGATGATGTGACGCTTCCGCATGATTACAGCATCGACCAGGGATTTTCAACAGCAGCACCGGCAGAGCAGGAGAGCGGCTATGTGCTTGGAGGCACCGGATGGTACCGCAAAAGTTTTACACTGGATGAGAGCATGCAGGGAAAGACGGTCAGCATTGATTTTGACGGTGTTTACATGAATGCAACCGTTTATCTGAACGGTGAAAAGCTGGGAACACATCCATATGGTTATACCCCATTTTCTTTTGTGCTTCCGCAGGACAAACTGAAATTCGGATCGGAAGAAAACGTGATCACGGTCAAAGTAGATCATAAACAGCCGTCCAGCCGCTGGTATTCCGGTTCCGGTATTTACCGTGACGTAAAACTTACCGTTGCAGATCCGGTACATGTGGCAAATTACGGAACGACCGTGACAACCCCGGATATTGAAAGCGGAAAAGGAACCGTAAGCGTGGTAACGGAAGTACAGAATGACAGCAGCGAAGCAGCTGATGTTTCTGTAAAACAGACGGTTTATGAAAAAGGCAGTGACGTCCCGGCAGCAGAGGGCGAAAAGACAAAGGTACAGAGTGTTGCAGCGGGCAAAACAGCCAGGATCGAGGCCAGTGTCACCGTTGCAGACCCAAAGCTCTGGGATACGGAAAATCCAAACCTCTATACCGTAAAAACAGAAGTTTATGTTGGAGATACCTTAAAAGACAGCTACCATTCTGACTTTGGCTTCCGCTGGGTAAACTTTACTACAGAGAAAGGTTTCTATTTAAATGGAAAGAACATCAAACTGCACGGAGTGTCCATGCATCATGACCAGGGTTCTCTTGGATCCGAAGCCTGGGAGCGTTCTGTGGAACGTCAGGTACAGGAGTTAAAACAGATGGGAGTCAATGCCATCCGTGTAACACATAACCCGGCATCCCAGGTACTGATCGATGTGTGCAACCGTGAAGGCATCATGCTGGTGGAAGAAGCCTTTGACTGCTGGCTTTCCGGAAAAGCAGGAAATACCGAGGATTATGGTAAATGGTTCTACCAGACCATTGAGAACGGCAACCAGATCGTAAATGGCAGAGAGGGCGAAAAATGGGCAGAATTTGACCTCAAAGCCATGGTAAGACGAGGAAGAAACAATCCTTCCATTATTATGTGGAGCCTTGGAAATGAAATCTTTCAGCAGCTGATCGACGGGAATGTAACCGGTCAGTATCCGGAAGTGGCAAAAAAACTGATCACCTGGACCGGAGAAGAAGATGCGACCAGATATGTAACCTTTGGTGACAATCAGGTAAAGAGCAATGTCTGGGCAGACAATAATCAGGTAAACACAGCACTTGTTTTTGCAGAAGCAGCAAAATATGGCGTGCCGGGAGGTCTGGTAGGATTTAACTACGGAAGCTCCGGACAGATCAGCAACGGACACAGCAGAGGATGGCTGGTCTATGGTTCTGAGACAGCCTCTTCCGTAAACAGCCGTGGCGTTTACGACAGGAAGAACAGCAACAGTGACAATGGAAGCGGAGACCGCCGACTGACTTCTTATGATAAAAGTGCAGTAGGCTGGGGACATCTGGCAAGTGCAGGGCTGTGGATCACGATGCAGCAAGAATTTAATGCAGGCGAATTTGTCTGGACAGGTTTTGATTATATCGGTGAACCGACCCCATATAACTGGCAGGGAACCGGTGCAAACGGAACCTGGCCGAACATTGCAAAGAACTCTTACTTTGGTATCATTGACACGGCAGGTATCCCAAAAGATTCCTATTATCTGTATCAGAGCCAGTGGAATGACAACGAAAATACCCTTCATGTTCTCCCGGTATGGAATGAAGATGAGATCATGCTCGATAACAGCGGCAAGGCAGAGGTTGTAGTTTACAGTGATGCTCCTGTTGTGAAACTTTATCTGAACGGCAAAGAAATCGGAAGTGCGACAGCGACACACACCGATACACCGACCGGTGGTTATCAGAATTATACAAGCGGAACAGGATGCTTTGACAGTAGCAAGGCGAGCGGACATACTTCCCTGTATGCAACATTCCAAGTACCTTATGAGGCGGGAACACTGGAGGCAAAAGCATTTGAAGCAGACGGTGTGACCGAGATCAAAGACACGGACGGACGTAATGTGGCAGAGACGACCGGAAAGGGATCCAAACTTACTGTAAAAGCAGACCGCAGCGAGATCACGGCAGACGGCAAAGATTTAAGTTTTGTTGAGATCGATGTAACGGACAGAGACGGCAGAGAAGTAAACGGTGCAGAGCCGCAGATCCATGTTGCCGTAGAAGGTGACGGCAAGCTCCTTTCACTTGATAACGGTGTTCAGAACGATACCACTTCTTACAGTGAACCGACCAGAAAAGCCGGTAAAGGAAAACTGATCGCGATCGTTCAGTCCACAAAAGATGCCGGAAGCTTTACCGTAAAGGCAACTTCAGACGGATACACTGCAGCACAGACTGTCGTTACCACAGTTGCAGACGGCAGTGGAGTAACCGGAGAAAAGACCGTTGTAAGCTATGAGATCGCAAAGAATTATTATGTAAAACAGGGAACGAAACCAGTTCTCCCATCCGAAGTAAAGATCCATTATTCTGACGATACTTCCGAGACAAAGAAAGTAACCTGGGATGCATTTACCGGAGAAGAAGAAACGTATTCGGTATCCGGTACGGTAGCAGATCTGAATATGCGTATCACGGTCAATGTCAGTGCAATCGGCCAGACAGCAGGTGTCCTGAATTATTCCGCAGCAGTCGGAAAAGATGCAGAAGTCAGCCTTCCTGCAGCCAGACCGGCAGTTCTTGCAGACGGAACAATCCTGGCAGCAGAATTTCCGGTAAAGTGGGATATTCCAAAAGATCTGACAGCGACAATCGGAACAAAGAATGTAAAAGGAACGGCAACCGTATTTGACCAGAACTTTGAAGTGACTGCAGCAGTCAGAGTTACCAATGGAGAATACAAAGACGGTGCAGAAGCCCTTGGCAACGTGCCGGAAATGTATTACAACGGTACATCCAGCAAAGAAGATGCATCTGTTGCAGATGTCCTGGCGAAACTGCAGGATGATAAGACAAGTGCCGATGATGTGGCATGGAGCGGAAAAGGAACCCTCGATTTCCGTCTGGATACAGCGATTGAATTGAAAGGATTCACAATGTATCTGAAAGATACCGCACCGACTTCCGGAACGATCAAAATCTATGCATCCGGCGACAACGGAGTCAACTGGACGCCGGTAGACTGCACGGTAACAAATAAAAAAGAAAAAGGTGTGACGGTTCGTACTTACAATGTAAAAGAAACCGTTTCCGAAACCTATTTCCGTGTAGAATTTACCAAAGATGCCACCCTGGCGGAATTGGAAATGAATACAAGGATCCCGAGCTTTACGGTAGGGTCAGAAGCAGCACTTTCCAGTCTGAAAGTGGGCGGTCACATTGCGGATGAAGCAAGCCTGAAAAAAGGCTGGTTTGGCGTAAATGAAACAGAATTTGATGCGGCAGACCTTACAGCAGAAGGGAAAGACAATGCAAGCGTGACCATTCTTGACAAAGATGCAGACGGTGTGATCCGTATCCTTATTGAATCTGAAGATCATCTGATGCGTGCCATCTATCCGGTTATGCTCGGAAAAGACAATACAGCAAGCGACAGTGCTTCCGATGCATCTATGGATTATGATTATAGGAACATGACACTGCGTGCACCAAGTGAAGAAGGCAGCGGTTCTGTTGCAAAAGCGGCAGATGGAAATACCGGTACCATCTGGCATACAAACTGGGGAAGCGGAAGTGGACCGACAGACCTTCGAAATGATCCGGATAACCGTTACTTGCAGATTGAACTGAAAGAAACAGAAAAGATCAATGCACTGCGTTATCTGCCGAGAAGCAGCGACACAAACGGTATCGTTACAGAGTACAGCATCAAAGTAAGTACAGATGGCGAAAACTGGACGGAAGTTGCAAAATCAGATGCAGACAGCACATGGAGCAAATCCGTAGAATGGAAACTGGCACAGTTTGCACCGGTCGATGCGAAATATATCCGTCTCTATGGTGTGTCAACCGTAGGACAGTCTGCAGCAGAAGTAAATAAATATATGTCTGCAGCAGAAGTAAGGGTACGCTACGCTGCACAGGAAATTTACCGTGACAATACAACCGTAACACTGGAAGATCGCAGCTTTGATTACACCGGAAGTGCACTCACACCGAAACCGGTTGTTACTTACAAAGCATCCGAAGATGCACAGGCAGTGACCCTGACAGAAGGTACAGACTATGAAGTAAGTTATAAAAATAACACAGAACCTGGAACAGCAACGATTGTTGTGACAGGAAAAGGTGCTTACCAGGGTGTTGTAGAAGAAAACTTCGTGATTAATGCAGTAGATATAACTGTAGCGGATTATGAAGCGATCGCAGTTACAACAGCAAAAGGAGTCTGCCCGGCTCTTCCGGGAACCGTCATTGCACATACCAACGTCGGTGATCAGGTACTGGATGTACAATGGGATGAAATCAGTGCAGAACAGTTAAAACAGATCGGAACCTTTAGCACGGGCGGAACCGTGGTTGACACCAATGCACGCATCACAGCAGAAATAACTGTAACTGCCGTAATAGGTGTGCAGCAGGTATCCGTGGCAACAGCAAAAGGGACAACACCTTCCATGCCGGAAACAGTAACTGTATACTACAGCAACGGTGAAAAACAGCAGCAGGAAGTTGTATGGGATCTTGCAGATGCAGATTTCAGGAATCCTGGAATCGTAGAAGTTTACGGAACAGTTGGAAAAGCAGTTACTAGGGAAACTGTACTTCAGGCAAAAGCGTCGGTCCGTGTGGCAGATGTGACAGCAGATGCAAACAATACACCGACCGATACAAACCTGGCACTGAATGCAGACGGTTCCTCTAAAACAAGAGAATGGCCAAGGACTTTCGCATATTTTTCATCTTCCAACGATCTTGTATATAATGCAGTTGATGGAAATAAAAATTTTGACAGCACATCCGGCAAGAAAATCTGGTGTGACTGGGAAAGCGGCAAATATCATACCAACGCAGATGCAGCCGTAGGAGACTCCGATCATCTGCCGTTTGTGATCAGTGCCTTCGGAAAAGAAGATTCCACCGCAGATTCAGATCAGAAGAAATATACCGTAAATAAAGTTTCCATTGGATTTATGGAAGAAGATGGAAGTGCAGCAAACAAAGTCAGACTTCCAAAAGATTACAAGATCGAGTATTACAGTGCGAACGACGGTGTGATCCCGGCAAACAGACTGGGCAACGATTCTGCAAACAGCTGCAGCAATATCAAAGGCTGGGGAGCAGACAACCCTCTGAAAGCACACACCGGCTGGACAGAAGTAGCATATGTCGGCGGCAAACCATCCGTACCGTCTCTTGCAAATTTCAAAGAGATGGTCAATGTAGAATTTGAAGCAGTTGAAACCACAGCGATCCGTATCACCCTGACGCCGCAGGACAACAACTGGACCGGACTGGAAGAATATGAAGTATACTATACCCCGATCGAGAAATATGGAGATTACGAAGTAACTTCTATTAAAGTGGACGGACAGGAAGTACTGGCACAGTTTGATGCAGATACAAAGACCCTAAATCTGGATGCCAGATCAGGTGTGATCACAGCACAGGCAACAAACAATGCATCCGTAACGGTTCTGGATGCCGTAAACGGAACTGCAAAAGTGCTCTTCCGGCCGGAGAACGGCGATGAAAACAAAGCACAGGAATACACCGTAAACTTTAAACAGAGTGAAACACCGGAAGAGGATCACAGCAAAGATGGATTAAAAGCAGTGATTGATCTGGCAGAAAAACTGAATGCAGAAAATTATACGGCAGAAAGCTATGCAAAACTGACCGCAGCACTGGCAGCAGCAAAAGAAGTCTGCGATGCAGAAAATGCAACCGTGGAAGAAATAAGTGCACAGATCAGTGCAATCTCGGATGCAATCAAAGGACTGGAAAGTGCAGACAAGGCGGCAAATGAAGATCTGAAAAAACAGCTGGAAGAAAAGACAAAGCAGCTGGAAGATAAAGAGAGAGAACTGGCAGCAGCAACAGAAAATGTGACAACACTTCAAGATAAAATCAAAGATGCACAGGATCAGCTGGCTGCACTGGAAGGTACGTCAGCCGAAGAAAAAACAGCTCTTGAAAAACAGATCGAAGCACTTCAGGGGAAATTGAATACAGCAAGGGCAGAAGTCCTGACACTGAGCGGCGAAAAAGCTTCTCTGGAAGAAGAAAAAGCAGCTCTGCAGGCAGAACTGAAGAAAGTTCAGGATCAGGCAGCAAAAGACAGTGCAGAAGCTGAGGCAGCAATCAAAAAGGCTCAGGAAGAAGCCCGGAAAGCAAGAGAAGAGATTGAAAAACTGAAAGATTCTCTGACACTGAAAAACGGTGATACCGTTACCGCAGGTGGCGTACAGTACCGTGTAACCGATGCGGCAGCCAAGACAGCAGAAGCATATGGCACTGCAAAGAAGAACATCAAGACCATCAACGTGACAGCAACGGTAACCATCAAAGATGTGACATGCAAAGTGACTGCAATTGCAGATCAGGCATTTGCCGGCCAGAAGAAAGCCACCAAAGCCGTGATCGGTGCAAACGTAACGAAGATCGGCAAGAAAGCATTCTATGGTGACAGCAGACTTAAGAGCATCACTGTGAAGGGCAAAAAGCTGAAAATGGTCGGTAAGCAGGCACTGAAAGGCATCAACAAACATGCAGTGGTTCGCGTACCGAAAGCAAAGAAAAAGGCATACAAAGCACTGTTCAAAGGAAAAGGACAGAAAAAAAGCGTAAAAGTAAAGTAGTAAAGTAATAAAAATGAAATCAGCCATTTGATGTATGCGACAGAAAATGCAGGGTTATCAAAGAAATAAAAGGTGTTGCCGATGATGACCGCCAGATTCTGTCTGGTTAAAATGACCGCCGGACTTTTTAAGAGTCCCGGCGGTCATTTTTTTCGATTTTATTGCTGTCAGAGCCAATCGAACAGCCAGAAGCAAATGCACTCCGGCAGGGACAGAATAAAAAATAAAATAAAAAAACAAAAAAATAAAAAAAACACTTGCATTTTGAAAAGAAAGATGATATATTAATGGAGCTGACGAAAACAGCAGAAAATAAAACAGAAAACGATGCGTGGCTCAGCTTGGTAGAGCGCTACGTTCGGGACGTAGAGGTCGCAGGTTCAAATCCTGTCGCATCGATTCCTTGGCAGGGGCGAGTCGAAAAATCTGGAAAGATTTTCGGCTTCTTTTTTATTCTATAAATGAAAAAACAGCAGTTGCATTTGTTTGAGATAAAATGATGTGAGTGTCAAAAGTCCTCAACTATGATGCCTACGGATTGTTCCGTG
>UMCR01036235.1_pt1 | contig 27605 bp, 25 predicted proteins | sample 1964301 | NCBI WGS metagenome assembly UMCR01 (sample SAMEA4835975, study PRJEB28245) | human gut metagenome | biome: gut microbiome; material: fecal sample | place: Denmark | collected 2008
GGTATTATTAATGTAATTGTCCTTATAATACAAAACGCCGCCTTCCGGCACAAACTCACTGCCGCATTCGGCGCATACAAGCCTTACGCTGCGAATCATTGCACGCACTCCTTTTCTGTCAAGGCTATAAAAAAAGCCTTCACGGGGATTTCCCGTAAAGGCAGTTGTTTCGGAATGGTCGGAGCGGCGGGATTCGAACCCACGACCTCTTCCACCCCAAGGAAGCGCTCTACCAAGCTGAGCCACGCCCCGAAACACAAGTAATATTATAAACAAACTAAATGCAAATGTCAAGCATTAATTATCAATAACGCGTGCGCCTTCTTCGTCAAGCTTCAGCACATGGTACACCGCCTGCTGCCCGGCTTTTTCAAAAGCCTGCTGCATGGCGCGCCCAATGGCTTCACTGTCTGCATCCGCCGCGGCGTATGCCATTAAGGTAGAACCAGCTCCGCTGATAATAGCACCGTAAGCGCCGGCATTTTTAGCAGCCTTAAACACAGCCTGCGTGCCGTTAATAAGCGGCATGCGGTACGGCTGATGCAGCCTGTCCTCCAAAGCGTCGGGCAAAAATTTATATTCGCCCGTTAAAAGCGCGCTTACCAAAAGCGCACTGCGCCCGGCGTTAAAAACAGCATCCTTATGGCTTACCGTTTCCGGTATTGCCTGCCTTGCCCTTGCGGTTGAAAGCGGCTCCGCCGGTACTGCGGCAATAAAGCTCAGCGGCTTTTTGGGCACAAAGCGCAGCGAAGCAGCCTTGCCGTGCGACATATAACTTACCGTAAACCCGCCCAGAAGCGCCGGTGCCACATTATCCGGATGCCCTTCAATTTCGGTAGCGTAATCTACAAGCTGCTGCCTCGTTAAAGTGCTGCCGGTTAAATAATTGGCCGCCATCAGCCCGGCAACAATGGCCGTACTGCTGCTGCCCAGCCCGCGCGAAAGCGGTATGCGGTTGTGCATGGTAACTTTCAGCCCGGTATAGCGGCGGTCGGTAAGCTCGTTCCACAAACGGAAAAACGCCAGGAACGCCAGGTTTTTGCCGCTGGCATGCAAACGCCCGCTGCCCTCGCCGGTAACTTCAAGTTCAAAGCCGCGCTCAGTAAGCTCATAGGTAAATTCGTTGTATAAATTGCAGGCAGCGCCCAAAACGTCAAACCCCGGCCCGCAGTTGGCCGAAGTGGCGGGCACAATTACCCTTACGCTTTTTCTCATAACATCACTCCACGTTGTCATCTTCAACATGGATGACGCTGCATACTTCCTTAATAACCGGCAGGCCCTTCAAAGTCTGCACGGCCATCTGCATATCAAGCTCGGAAACATGGTAGGTAATAACAACAAGTTCTGCCAGCTTGTCGCCAACCATTTGTTTTTGAATAACTTTTTTCAGGCCCACATTCTGTGCGGCAAAAGCGGCGGCAATCGCAGCCAGCACGCCCGGCCTGTCCACAACATGCAGGCGGATATAAAACGGCGAAAGCATATCTTCAAGGCGGCACAGGTGCTTTTCGTCAAAGCAGGTGCAGTTAATGCGCCCGGTAGAACCATGCACCATATTGCGCGCCACGTCGATAATATCGCCGCAAACAGCGCTTGCAGTAGGCAGCCCGCCTGCCCCGCGGCCCATAAACATTGCTTCGCCAAGGGCGTCGCCTTCCACAAACACAGCGTTAAACACATCGTTAACGCCTGCCAGCGGATGCTCCGTGGGCAGCATGGTAGGCCTTACGCAAACAGTAATGCCTTTTTCTTCATCATGTTTGGCAACTGCCAGAAGCTTAATTGTATAGCCAAGTTCTTTGGCGTATTCAATATCGCAGAGCTTTAAACTTTCAATGCCCGATACCAGCACATCATCAAGGCTGATGCGCGTATTAAAGGCAATGGAAGCTAAAATTACCAGCTTGCGTGCAGCGTCCAGCCCGCCCACATCGGCAGTCGGGTCCGATTCGGCATAGCCTTTTTCCTGCGCCTCGCGCAGAACTTCGCCGTAATCCATATGATCCTGCGACATTTTGGTAAGCATATAATTTGTAGTGCCGTTAACAATGCCCATTACCGATTTAATGCGGTTGGCAGCCAGGCACGATTTAAGCGGGCGGATAATGGGTATGCCGCCGCCCACGGCGCCTTCAAACATAAAATCAACATTGTGCAGCTCCGCCAGCGGAAACAGCTCCCTGCCGTATTTTGCCAGCACATCCTTGTTGGCCGTAACAACATTTTTTCCGTGCTCCAGCGCGGAAGCAATATATTCCTTCGCCGGATGCTCACGCCCAATCAGCTCAACAACAATATCAATGTCCGGGTCATTTACAATGTCTTCAAAATCACCGGTAACGGCATATTTTTTGCCAAGCTCCGCCGCTTTCTGCGGATTGCGCACCAATATTTTCTTTATTTCTATTTTGCAGCCTGCTTTTTTGGCAATTTCGCCGCCGTTATGCTCAAGCACATGCAGCACGCCGCTGCCGACGGTTCCCACGCCCAAAAGGCCGATATTAATACAATCTTTCATTTGTTCCCCCCGTAATTAAATAAATGGCTGCGGCTTAAACCTGCCCCAGAACTTCCAGGCGTTTAACGCCGTCAATCATGCGGAGCTTATCCAAAAGCGCTTCCAAATCAACCGTCAGGTTTTTGGTTTCGATGGAAATGGTAGTATTGGCAACACCCTGCAAGGGAATGCCCTGGTTAATGGTCATAATGCTGCCGGAATCACCTGCAACAGTATTCAGCACGCGCGAAAGCACGCCCGGTTTATGTTCAAGCAAAAGAGAAAGGGTAATGATTTTTTCCTTGCTTGCTTCATAAAACGGAAATACATAATCTTTATATTTGTAATAAGCGCTGCGGCTCAGCCCCATTTTTTCAACGGCCTCATTAATGGTTCTGATTTCCCCGCGTTTTAAAATTTCCTTTACCTTAATGGTTTTTTTGATTGCTTCAGGCAGAATTTCCTCTCTGACAAGATAGAAGGTAGATTTTTCTGTCATGTAATCATCTCCTTAAAAAATTTTTTACACCTTACTCATAGGGATATTATAACACTGTTTCGTGGTAAAAGCCATATGTTTTTGTGAATTTACTGAAATATTCTTACAATTTAAAAAATAAAACACATTCCGCTTATAAAACAGAATGTGTTTGTAAAATTATTTCTTTAAATCTTCAGCGTGCCCCTGGCGGATTTTGCTTTCTGTGCCGTTTAAAAGGCGCTTGATATTATCCTTATGGCGGATAATTACAAACGCTGCCGCAACGGCTGCAAACAAAAACACCGGCAGCGGATACCCGAAATACCACGCAAGGCACGGCGCGCAGAACGCACCCACGCAGCTGCCCAGCGAAACATAGCGGGTTGCCAGCACAATGGCAAGCCACACAATAAAGCAAATGCCGCTTACCTTAGGCATTAAAAAGATTAAAAGCCCAAGGCCGGTTGCAACGCCGCGGCCGCCTTTAAAGCCCAGAAACAAAGAATAATTGTGTCCCAGCAGCGCGCCGATAGCGGCAAACAGCATGGCGTACAAATCGCCGCCGGTCATGCTTTGGGCAATCATAACGGCAATAATGCCCTTGCCCGCGTCGCACAAAAGCACCAGCGCCGCGGTTTTGCCGCCAACAGTACGGAAAACATTGGTACTGCCGATATTTTTGCTGCCGTATTCGCGTATATCAATGCCGTGAATTGCCTTAACCAGCCACAGCCCCGAAGGGACGGACCCAAACACAAAACCAACGGCAAACCATAATACAAACATCATTACATCCATTTATCCAGCCTCTATTCGTCCTCTTTTTTGCCGCGGATAATCATTGACAGCGGCGTGCCTTCAAAACCGAACGCTTCACGCAGTTTGTTTTCCAGATAACGCTGGTACGAAAAATGCATGATTTCCGGCTCGTTGACAAAAATAACAAACGTAGGCGGCTTAATTTTAACCTGCGTTGCATACAAAATCTTCAAACGCTGGCCCTTTTCCGTCGGCGGCGGGTTAATTGCCACAGCGTCGGCAATAACCTGGTTCAGCACGCTGGTTGCCACGCGCATGGCGTTCTGTTCGGCAACGTAGTTAATAACCTCCGGCAGGCGGTGAATACGCTGCTTGGTAAGCGCCGATACATACACAACAGGCGCATACTGCATAAAAATCAGCTCTTTGCGCAGTGTTTCGGTATAGCGCAGGGTAGAGTTTTCGTCCTTTTCGTAGGCGTCCCACTTGTTAACAACAATTACAATGCCCTTGCCCGCTTCGTGCGCATAACCGGCAATTTTTTTGTCCTGCTCGGTAACGCCGTCCACAGCGTCAATAACCATCAGCACCACGTCGCTGCGGTCCACGGCGCGCAGGCTGCGGATAATGCTGTACTTTTCAATCGGCTCGTCAATTTTGCCCTTGCGGCGCATACCGGCAGTATCAATAAACAAATACTTCTGCCCGTTGCGCACAACCGGCGTGTCAATAGCGTCGCGCGTAGTGCCGGCAACGTCGCTTACAATGCTGCGCTCCTGCCCTACCAGCGAATTAAAAATGGAAGACTTGCCTACATTCGGGCGGCCGATAAGCGCAACCTTAATCTGGTCCTCGTCGTTATCAAACACGCCCGCCTTATTCTGTGGGAACTTTGCCACAACGGCGTCCAAAAGGTCGCCAATGCCCAAATGGTTAGCCGCCGAAATCGGGAACGGCTCACCCAAACCCAAATTGTAAAACTCATAAACGTTAAGCTCCTGCTTGGGCGAATCGGCCTTGTTTACAGCCAGCACAATCGGCTTGCCGCTTTTGCGCAGAATTCTGGCAACATCGGCGTCCTCCTGCACAATGCCGCTGCGCGCGTCACACACAAACAAAATAACGTCTGCCTCTTTAATGGCAATTTCCGCCTGCTGGCGGATGGAAACAGCAATCGCGTCGCTGTTCATAATCTCAATGCCGCCGGTATCAACCATCATAAACTGGTTGTCCAGCCAGTCGCCCTCGGCGTAAAGACGGTCGCGCGTTACGCCCGGGGTATCTTCAACAATGGAAATACGGCTGTTTGCAAAAATATTAAACAATGTCGATTTGCCGACATTAGGCCTGCCAACAATGGCAACTATCGGTTTACCCACTCCACTAACCTCACTCTCTAAAAATCTATGCCTGCCCGGGAACTTACCCCCAGATGGAAATAGTGCTTAACCTCCTGCATATCCGTTACCAGCCCGGCAGCATCACACAGCTTCTGCGGTGCGCCGCGCCCGGTGCAGATAATTTCGGCATAACCCTTATGCTCCTTCAAAAAATCAACCACTTCGTCCACCGGCAGCATGCCCGTCTGTAAAACAATGTTAATCTCGTCAAGTATTATTAAATCGGCTTCGCGGTTTAAAATTGCTTTTTTGGCTGTTTCCCAGCCGCTGCGCGCCAGGTCAAGGTCTACCTGAGCCGGATTTTTAAAATTTACAAAAGCATCGCGCCCCACCTGCTTTAAAGTAAAGCCCGGCAAAAGATGCGCGCCGATTGCCTCACTGTAATTGGGGTCATCCTTTAAAAAGGCCAGCATTAACACACGCGCACCGCGTGCGCACGCACGGAACGCCACCCCCAGCGCGGCACTGGTTTTGCCCTTGCCGTCGCCGGTATAAACCTGCAAAATACCGTAATCTTTCATAACAACACCTTATCTTTGCAGCAGCTTGTACAAATCCCCTGCCGAATCAGCCCTGTGCACGGGCGCTCCGCAGGCGGCGCAAAACTCTGCGTAACTCATATCGTCAAGGAACAAATCATCGCTGTTTAAAACAACCTCCGGCAAAATAACGCTCTCTGCGCCCTTAACGGCGTTTAAAATATCATTGCCGCATAAAAGCCCGGTTACGTTAACCGTATTGCCAAAAAACTCGTTCTCCACCGCCAGCAGCTTGTGCTGCATGCCGGTTTTGGCGTTAAACTCCTCAATAAGCGGCTGCAAAACCTTATAAGCGCTTGTGCCAACGGGTATAACGCTGTTTGTGCTGCCCTTAACCGGGGCTATTTTGCCTGCCTCCTGCCATTCTTCCAAAAAATTGCGGCTCAGGCCGATGCCGTTTTCCAGCTGCGGAAAACCGTCATACCACTCCGCTTCCGGCAGCGGCATGCCTGCCAGAATGTAAAACTCGTCGCCAAGGTACACAAACGATTTGCCAAGGCTTTGGCGGCATTCCTTCTGCCAGTCCGTAACCATGGTTACAATTTCACGCGCTTCCTGCGGCGTAAACAGTCGCAGCGGCGTTAAATGCGCGCGGTTTTTGGTAAGCCCCACTGGCACCACGGCCATAGTTTCAACATTCGGCGCTAGCGCGCGCAAATCGGCATAAGTGCGTTTTAAAACCTCACCGTCATTGTAGCCGGGGCAGCACACAATCTGCGTATGCACGGTAATACCGGCTTCAAACAGGCGGTGCAGCTTATCCATCAGCTCGCCCGCAAAGCGGTTTTTCATCATTGCGCAGCGCACCTCAGGGTCGGTAGCGTGTACGGAAACGTACAGCGGCGACATGTGCGTTTTAATAATGCGGTCAAAATCTTCGTCCTTCATATTGGTAAGGGTTATAAAATTGCCGTACAAAAACGAAAGGCGGTAATCGTCATCACGCACATAAAGCCCCTTGCGCATGCCGGGTATCATCTGGTCTACAAAGCAGAAAACGCACTTGTTGTAACAGGTTGTTACCCTGTCAAACACGGCGCTTTCAAACTCCAGCCCCAGGTCTTCATCTATATTTTTGGTTATCTGTACTTTGCGTTCATTGCCTGCGGCATCCAAAAGCGTAAGTTCCACTTCCTCATCCGCCAGCAAAAAGCTTAAATCTATAATATCGCGCACGCTGCTGCCATTAACCGCAATAAGGCTCTCGCCCGCTTTAATGCCTGCGGCATCGGCAAGGCTGCCGCGTTTAACGCTGCTTATTAATCCCTGCATAAAAACTCCTTTATATAAAACACTCTTTTAAAACATACTTTGTTAGTTTATATTATACCGTTAAATATGTCAAATTGCAAAATGATGGGATTGAGTTTTATTTTTTGGGTTTTGCTTTTAATTTTCTTTTAATCCTTTGTATGTAGGTTTTATGTTTTAATTTTCTTTTTCATTCATGTTCATTTTAATTTACGTTTCATCCTTGTATGTAGTTTTTATACTTCGATTTTCTTTTTTTACTCATCTTACTTCTTTATAACTAAAGAAGTAAGCAAGAAAGTTTTGCTCCTCAAAAAACTTAACGGCTCAATATTAAATCAGTTTGCCACTTGCAGCGCCTGCGGAACTCGTTTGCTGCGCAAACTCAAACATCCTTCGGCAAATGCTGCAAGTGCCTTTTTATTTAAAGTTTTCGCCTGTTTTTTGAAAGTCGCCTTTTGACATGACCAGTACTTTTATAGCTTGATTTTGGATATTATGCTCTTAAATCGTATTTTATGACTATTCATTATAAAAAATATATGCAACCTACGATAACATTGCTGTTTTTTATAAAAATTTACCAAAGTACGAATTTAAGCAAATCAACTCACCTAAATTCAATATATTAAAAGTACGGGTTACATCAAATCGCGGCATTAAAAATTTAGCGGTATTTACTTAAAAGCAATAAAAATTTCCCGGTGTTTGAGCGAAGCGAGTTCCGTGGAAAATTTTATTGCTTTCTGCGTGCCGCGTTTAAATTTTTTCAGCCGCGTGAGTTTTCTTGCTTCGTTCTTTTGCTCATTCAAAAGAATGAAGATGAATAATAAAAATAAATAAAAATTGATAACGTATAATCAAAGACGAAAACAAAATTAAAAGTAATATGAATAAAACTGTAAATAAAAATATAATAACCTAAATACAAAGACATTGCTAAATAAAAAATTACACAATTTTCACACCAATGTTTTATATATACAAACATATAAATAAATGATACAATTAACTCGGTACACTAAAGTACGCGCAGGACGGAATTATACACTTGTAATTTTTCTCCCGTAACAAAGCAGCAAATATGGAAGGAGATTTTTTATGCGTAAAAACCTACAATATAAAGTTTTAGCAGCGGTAATGGTCACATTTTCACCATTAACGGCGGTGATATTGATGCTGTTTATGGTGATGCTTCAGACGGTAACAGCGCTGACAGCAACGCTGTCTACATCAGCGGCGATGCTAAAGTAACAGGCACTGTTTACGGCGGCAGCTCGAACGACGGTGAAGCTTATGACAACACCGTTATCATCAGCGGCGGTTCTGTATCAGGTGATGTTTACGGCGGCTATATAAATGATAGTGGTAGTGCTTATGACAACGAAGTCGTTATCAGCGGTTCTGCCGATATCACAAATGCCAATCTGTATGGACGCAATGATAAAGCATCCGGCACAGGCAATACCCTTACCATTGACGGCTGGAGCGGCAGCACAAAATCGGTAAAAAACTTTAACGGTATTAACTTTGATAATATTAACTGGCAAAATGGCGGAACTGTACTTACAATTACAGAAGGAGCAGATAACGACCTTGCTAATACCGAAATTAACCTTAACAGCATTGCGGGCGGCAGCAAAATTGCTATTGGTGATACCATGACACTTATAAAAAGCAATAAAAGTGTTAACCTTGGTATTAAGAAAGATAATATAAAAGTAAAAGATAACTTTTTTGCCGGTGTAGCAACGGAAGGTACAGGCACGGCAACTGTCAAAGATGATGGTTCCGTCGAATTTAAAGTCAATACCTTTAAACTCAATGACCAAATCGACCTCGTTGCCGAAAACCGCGCCGTTGCGGCTGCATTTGTAAACCAGGGCACGGATTTAATCAGCGACAGCCTGGACACCATCAGCCGCGACAGTAATTACGGCGTTAAAACCTTTGCCGCCGTACACGGCAACCGCAGCAAGTATGACGTGAACAGCGACATTAAAATTAACGGCTGGAGTACGATTGTTGGTGTTGGCAATGCCGATAAGTTCGATAACGGCAGTGAGTTCAGCTGGGGCGTATTCTACGAAAACGGCAGCGGCAATTACAGAACGTTTAATGAATTCAATAACGAGTTCTTCCGCGGTGAAGGCAGCCTTGTTTATAACGGCGGCGGCATTGCGGCGCGCTACACCAATAAAAACGGCGTTTATACGGAAGGCAGCCTCCGCGCCGGTATGTTAAAGAGCGATATGGATAACGCTTTGCGCGATGGTGCAAGCAATTACTACGGCTATGAAAGTGAAAGCGCTTACTACGGCGCACACCTTGGCATTGGTAAAATCATCAGCCTCAGCGAAAGCTACGACCTTGATGTATACGGTAAGTTCTTCCACACCTACACCGAAGGCGACAGCTTTAAGGTTGCTAATGACGAATTTGAGTTTGACAGCATTAACAGCGACCGCCTGCGCATAGGCGCACGCATTACCAGCAATAAGGAAAATAAGTTCAGCACTTATTATGGCTTAGCTTATGAGTACGAGTTTAACGGCGACGCTGATATTACGGCGCAGGGGCTTAAAGCACCCACACAGAGCTTGCAGGGCAGCAGCGTAATGGCAGAAATTGGCTTTAACTACCAGCCCACGCCCACCAGCCCGTGGAGCTTTGACCTGAACATGCGCGGCTACACCGGAGAACGCCAGGGCGGCAGCTTTAACGTACAGGCAACGTATACTTTCTAACTTTATAAAACAAACCTATAAGCAAAAACAACCGGCGGCACAGTATAATGCTTCCGGTTGTTTTTTATAAAAATTATGTTTTAACGGCAGTTATAAAACGTTTTAATGGCGTCATTTTGACTTAGCAAAATATTTTACGGCATAGTATGCGGCAAACGCCACAATATAGGTAAGTGCTGCCATAGCAACTTTTTTGTTGTAACCAATCTGTTCATCTACATAATCTTCTGCTGTCATATCTTTTTCAACAGTAATATATGATTTTTCTTCCGGTACATAAAGCACGCGGCGTTCAACAGGTTTTCCTTCATCCACAATTTGCTGGGCGCTGCTTTCAATGCCGCCTTTTTCAAGGATATAATTATACTCATTCACAAAACGCAGCTTATCTCTTAACTTTTTGCCCTGTTCAATTTTTTCACGCCAGTTTTCAGGCTCCGGCATCTTTTCGGCTGCTGCCGCCAGTTTATTTTTCCTGTTTTCTTCCGTCCAGTAATCTACGGCATAAACGGTAGTTGTTGGGTTTCTTCTTTTCATTTTGCCGCTAAAATTGGTTTCTTTTTGCAGCGGTATTACCCTTTGCGGGTAAAACGTGTAAACGCCCATATCCTTATACTCATCAGCCGGGCGCACCTTCTGCATATCTCCGCAGCTGTTAAAAAGTGCAATTACAGCAACAATAAATATAACCACCGGCAAAAAACGCAGTATGCTTTTAATTTTCTCCATAACACGCCACCACCCGTTTAATTATGGCTTAACGAACCTTTTATAATTTAATCATAGCATAAGCGGCAATTTATTACTATAACTTATAAGCAATTTTACAGTTTGCTGTATGTACTTCTTTATGAACATGAAACCACCGTTTAGGTGAAGCGCAGAGCAAAATCACGACGGCTAAATCACTGTTGTATCCTCCATACGCAAACTGCTGCGCAGCCGTGTTTGCGTACGCAATTAGGAGCGGCGTTTTACCAAACTGAATATAAACAGTGATTTCCTGTATGTGCAAAAAAAGAGCCGAACATAAAGTTCAGCTCTTTTGCGTAATTATAAATTTTATATATAGTGGTACGTAAATTTTGCTCATTATTCAATCGCAAAATTTGCATAACTTCGCTGGCACAATTATTGCCTGCGCTTTAGCTTGGCACTAATTGGCGACTCAGCTAAATCGGCGCTCAGTTATGCGCGAGAAATGTATTCGCCGGTACGGGTATCAATGTTAAGTACGTCGCCTTCGTTAATGAACAGAGGTACTTTAACAACATAGCCGGTGTCCATGGTTGCGGGTTTGCTGCCGCCGGTAGCCGTATCGCCGCGGATGCCCGGGTCGGTTTTAACAACAGTCAGTTCAACGGTGTTCGGCAGGTCAACGCCGATAACGCGGCCGTTGTAAATCATGATTTTGGCATCCATGTTTTCTTTAAGGAAGTTGATGGCATTGCCAAGCTGTTCTTTGGTAAGTTCGGACTGTTCGTAGGTTTCATTGTCCATGAATACATAGTTGCCGTCGGATTCATACAGATACTGCATTGCGCGGCGGTCGATATGTGCTTTCGGCAGACGTTCGCCTGCGTTGAAGGTGCGTTCTACAACGGCACCGGTGCACATGTTGCGCATTTTAGCACGTACAAAAGCTGCGCCTTTGCCCGGTTTTACATGCTGGAATTCTACAACCTGCCATGCGTCGCCATCGATGGTAACAGTTACGTTGGTTTTAAATTCGTTGGTTGAAATCATAAATGCTCCTCCTGTTTATTTAAAATTAAACAATTTCCATCAGTTGCTTTTTAACGCCGCACAGCACTTTAGCGCCGTCATCCGTCAATACAACCGTGTCTTCGATACGTACACCGCCCTTGCCGGGAATGTAAATACCTGGTTCTATGCTGAATGTCATGCCGGGCTCCAGCACAACATCAGTACCGCGTTTGTTGATATTGGGCATTTCGTGAATTTCAAGGCCCACGCCGTGCCCCAGCCCGTGCACGTAGTTTTCGCCGTAGCCGCGCGAGGTAATGTATTCTCTTACAATCGCGTCAAGCTCCGCGCCCGTCATGCCGGGCTTTGCGCTTTTTAAACCGCGCCGCTGGGCTTCTTCAACTATGGTGTAAATTTCCTTGTGCCACGAATTGGCCATGCCGAGCACAACCGTTCTTGTCATGTCGGAATGGTAACCGTCGTACACAGCGCCAAAGTCGAAGGTAATAAAATCGCCTATTTCAATCTGTTTATCGCTTGCCATGCCGTGCGGCAGAGCGCTGCGCGCACCGGAGGCGATAATCGTATCAAACGAAGGCTTTTCGCTGCCCATACTGCTCATGTAGTATTCAAGCCTTGCAGCCAGCGCTTTTTCCGTCATGCCGGGTTTAATTTCCGGCAGCAGTTTTAAAAACGCCTGGTCGGCAATTTTAAAGGCTTTCCACATCAGGTTCAGCTCGCGTTCGTCTTTAACCATGCGCAGATACTTTAAATCAATGTTTAAAAGCTCTTTGCCGCTTACTGCCTCTTTAAGGCTCTGGTAATCGTTAAAGCTGTAAGCTGCGCCGTCAAAACCGATTATGGTATGCGCTTTGGCAAAATCCGCCGCTGCCTGCCAGATATCGCCGTTGTAAGTAAATACACGGCAGTAATGCTGCACTTCGCCTTCTGCCTGCGTGGTGTAACGCCCGTCGGTTATTAAAACCGTGCTTTTGGCGTCAACATAAAGCAGGCTGCTGTCGCCGCGGAAGCCTGACAGATAGCGGATTGTCGGTATATCCTTCACAATAACGCAGTCAAGCCCGTTTTTGGCCATCAAGCTTAAAAACCTGCCCAAACGCTGCATCATTTCCACTCCACCAGTCTTTCCTAAACAATAATACCATTATATTTTATCATAAATACTGCCTGCTGTCACTATAAAACCGGCTCGCCTTCCAGAATTTCTACCGTAAAAGGCATGTTTTCAATTATTTCCATTACGTCGTTGTAAGTATCGGGCGTGCCTAAAAGTTTAACCACGCCTTCACGCGAGTCTTCGGTTGTAACAAGCGCCAGGTGTTCATAGCCTTCCATAATCCAGTTTACGTCGGCAATGCGTTCCGGCGCCACGCGCAGATAGATAATACTTCGGTCGTCGCTCATATAATTTTCCTCCGCAGCAGCGAATCCGGCAGAAGCTCCGCAGCGCAGTCAATCCAAAAGTGCTGGCGTGCGTGCGGCGCACATTCGATTGGTGTGCCTTCTTCGTCCTGCATATTTTTAAGTTCCAGCGGCATTAAGGTGCCGTCCGTCATTAAAAGTTCCAGCTTTTCGCCGTTTTTTACGTTGTTGCGCTGCTCAATCAGCGCTTTTTTATTTGCTTTATCATAGCTTAAAACAATGCCTACAAAATCGTGCGTCTGTTCATAGCTGCTGGTGGTATAAACCTGCGCATCCGCGCCGGGCGTGCCAAAAGCAAAGCCTTCGGTATACGGGCGGTGCGATACTTTGTTCAGTTCTTCAATCCACTCAGGCAGCACTTTGTAGCCTTCCGGGTCTTTCATGTAAGCGTCAATCGCCTTGCGGTACACGCTGGCCACGGTTGCCACATAATGCACGCTTTTCATGCGGCCTTCAATTTTCAAGCTACAGATACCTGCTTTAACAAGCTGCGGTATGCGCGCAATAAGGCATAAATCCTTGCTGTTCATTACATAGGTGCCGTGCGCGTCTTCTTCAATATCGTAGCTTTCGCCGGGGCGGTTCTTTTCGTGCAGGGTGTATTCCCAGCGGCAGGCCTGCGCACATGCGCCGCGGTTGCCGTCGCGCCCCGTAAGGTAGCTGCTTAAAAGGCAGCGGCCGCTGTAGGATATGCACATTGCGCCGTGTACAAAGGCTTCCAGTTCCACACTGGTTTTAGCGCCGATTTGTGCAATTTCTTCAAGCGAAAGTTCGCGCGCCAGCACTACGCGTTCCGCGCCCAAATCCTGCCACGCCTGAACGCTTGCCCAGTTGGTGGTATTAGCCTGCGTGCTTACGTGCAGCGGCATGCCGGGAACAACGCGCCGCGCCGTCTGCCATACGCCAAGGTCGCTTATCAAAAGCGCGTCCGCACCGGCTTTTTGCAGTGCCAGCAGGTATTCCGGCAGTTTTTCAATATCACTGTTATGCGCAAAAATGTTTACGGTTACATAAACCTTTTTGCCTAAAGAATGGGCAAAGTCTGCCGCTTCTTTAATTTCGTCAATTTCAAAATTATTGGCAAAAGCGCGCAGGCCAAACATTTTGCCGCCCAGGTAAACGGCATCCGCACCGTAGCGCAGCGCCATTTTGCACTTTTCCATATTCCCTGCCGGTGCCAAAAGCTCCGGCTTAACAATTTGTCTTGTCATGTTCCTTCCTTACTGTGGGCCGTGAATATCTTCTATTGCCTGTAAATGTTCTTCGTAAGTGCGCGTAAAACGGTGGTGCCCGTCTTTTTCGGCCACAAAGTATAAATAATCCGTATTTTCCGGGTTCAGTACGGCTTTAATGGCGTCCATGCCGGGGCTGCCAACCGGTCCCGGCGGCAGGCCGGAGTTAACATACGTGTTGTACGGATTTTCAATGCGCGTATCGGCAATAGTGATTTCGGCCTTCTGTTCTCCGCCCAGTATATATTGAATGGTTGTATCCGACTGAATGGGCATGTAAATTTTCAAGCGGCGCAGAAAAACACCGGCAATGCGCGGCTGTTCTTCTTTAAAAACGGCTTCCAGCTCCACCATTGAAGCAATGGTTACTATATCGTGAATGGACATTTTGGTTTTTTCTGCCGCTTCGCCGATTTTTTCGTGGTTAATCTGCGTGTTAAACTCCTTAACCATCATGGCAAGCATGTCTTTTTCCGTCATGCTATCGTTAAACTGGTAGGTTGAAGGGAAAATAAAGCCTTCTGCCTTGTATTTTACATTGGCATTATTGGTTTCCATATATTTATACGGAGTGTAGTTGCGTGCGGCTTCTTTAAATTTTTCCGCATCGCCCAGCCCTTCTGCCGCCAGCTTGGCAGCTGTTTTTTCTACCGTGTAGCCTTCAGGCACGGTAAAGCTTACGGTTTTAACCTGCCCGCGCGCCAGAATATCTATAATTTCTCCGTTTGATTTTCCTGCTTCAATTTCGTAGCTTCCGGCCTGCAATTTGCCTTCCAGTCCCATAAAACGCGCTTCCAGCCTAAAGCTTTCAGGGCGTTTAATAAGTTTCTGCCTGTGCAGCATATTGGCAATATCTGCCGCCGTCATGCCGTTTTCTACCGTAATAACATAAGTTTTGCCGTCGGCTAAATCGGCATTGTTGCCCGTATAATTTAAAACCCAGTAAGATGCTACAAATATTACCAGCAAAGTGCTCATAAAAAACGGTAATATTTTTCTCATGCTACGCCGCCCCTAAACATTCGTACTTTAAAAATGCCGGACCAGAGGTCCGGCAGGCAGTTTATTATTCTTCGTCCCATTCGGCAACGAGTTTTTCGTAAGCCGCTTTAACTTCTTCAAACTCCTCGTCGGTAGGCCCAAGATAAATTTCGTTGCCGTCTTCGTCAAAGTCAATGCGGGCAATGATTACATTGTCCTCGTCATCGTCTTCTTCATCATGGCAATGGCATTCTTCATCTTCGCAGCCGCAGTCATCAGCGTCCAAAGCGGAAAGAACCGCAAAGCTCTTTTCACCAACGGGGATAACCATTTCCTCGCGGAAATACATTTCGTTGCCGTCCTCGTCGGTAATAACTACGATTTCTTCTTCGTCGATATGGTCATGCTCAAGCTCAAATTCTTTGTTATCGTCCATTTTGTACCTCTTTCTTAAAGCATAAGTATAATTAGGTTTATTTTATCGTATCATACCGCTAACTGTCAATAAAAGGATAAGTGAAATTTACTTAAACAAAAACAGCGCCCGCTGAAAATACGGACGCTGCTGCATTAATTTTTATTTACCGAAAAGTTTGCCGAGGCCCTGTTTTACTGCCCCGCCAACCTGCTGGCGCACGTTTTCGCGCACTTCTTCTTTGGTAGGAGCGGTAAAGCCTGATTCGCTCATTTTATCAAAAGTAATTTTGCCGTTGCTGTTCATTACGGCGTTAGAGGTAAAGCTGCCAAGCGGTGTGCCAATGGTAATGCCGGAGAAGGTCATCTGCCCGTTTGCACGGCTGAAATTGCCTGAAAGCGAGTTAAACGGAACGCCTGCAAAATTGCCGGGAGCAATAACAAACGTACCGCCCGCAACGGCGCTGTCTGCACTGCCGGTGCCGCTGGAGTCTGCTTCAAAGCTCAGCGGGCCGCTGATTTGCGTTTCCGTTACCGCGGTGCTGTCCATACCGCTGCCGGAAAGATGCAGCGCAAAGTTTTTGGTTGCTGCCTCTACCGTGCCGCTTACGCCCAAAGTACCGTTGTAAACATTGGCATAAGTGTTGCTTAACGTTACCAGACCGTTGGTATAGTTGTAATTGCCGTTAATGCCCGTTGCCACAAGCGGAGCAACCTCCAGCTTATCCATGGTAAAGCTGCCGTTAATTACAGGCGCATCAATCGGGCCGGTTACCTTGCCGTTAATGTTAACGCTGTCGGTAATGCCCATGCCGGGGCTTACAGCGTCCACGCGGAAGGAAGGCGCTGCCACGTTCAAATCATAAGTAGGCATGCCCTGTTTCTGGAACAGGATTTTGCCGTCCATGTTAACGTCCTGCCCTTCTACTTTGCCTTTAACGGCGGTAAACGAAGCTGCATTGTTGTCAATGGCAAAGCTGCCGCCGCCATCGGTAATGTTATAGCCCAAAGCCTTGCCTGCCACGCCGCTCAGGCTGCCGTCAAGGTTAAGGTTCCACTTAGCGTCGTGCAGCCCTGCTGCAAGTTTGGCGCCGTTAATAACGCCACCGGTAATGCTCAGTTCTCCAAACGAAGGCAGAACTTTCATAAGCTCAGTAATTTGCAGGTTTTTAACTTCGGCGCCGATTGTTACATCGTCATAAACCTTATCAATGCTGCCAATTAAATCAGCATCGCCGTTTTTGCCCTGCAAAGTAAATTTAATATCCGGGAACTCTTTTAAGTTAGCCTGCATTTCCACGTTGCTGAAATCAAGCTTCTGCCCGTTCATGTCAAGCGCCAGAGCGCCGTCGGTAATTTCCACCATGCCGCGGAATTCTGTCGGCGTTTCATCATCTTTATCGGAAAAATTGATGTAGTTAATAATGTCAAGCCCGTCTTTATCCGTGTAATTTACCGCAAACTGCGGCTTTTCGATAGAAATGCTGTTAATGGAATTAATGCCGAAAGAACCTTTAAGGATATCAAAAAGGTTGGCGGAAACGTTCATTTCCGGTACTTCGGCCAGTTTTTTGCCGTCAGGCGCAGTCCACACTACGTTTTCAAAAACAACATTGCCCGATACGCTGGCACTGAAATGCCCTATTTCAAGCTTGCCCTGCAATACGGTCTGCCTGTCAGCCATTTCGTTTACAAAGCCCGCGGCTTTATTTCCTGCCACATGCACCGCCAGCGTGCCGAGAATTATCAGCACCGCTATTACGCCGCCGGCTATTTTATGTTTTCTCTGCAACATTAAAATCACCCCGCTGCCGTTTGTTTAGCGCCGGCTGTCCAAATAGTTCTGCAAAATAACCACAGCCGCCATCATGTCAATAATTTTACGGCGTTTTTTGCGCTTCAAATCCGCGTCTATCAGCACATTTTCCGCCGCCACTGTCGAAAGCCTTTCATCCCACAGCACAACTTTAATGCCTTCAAAGCGTTTTTTCAGTTCTTCGGCAAAAGCCTCGCTTACATGTGCGCGTTCGCCTATTGTGCCGTTCATATTTTTGGGGTAACCCAAAACAACCGTATCCACTTCATGCTCTTTTATCAGCTCGCCTATGCGCTCAAAATCGCGTTCTTCCGTTGTGCGGCGTATGGTTTCCACGCCGCCGGCAATCATGCCCAGCAAATCGCTCGTTGCCACGCCTATTGTGCGCGTGCCGATATCAAGCCCCATGCTTCTTTTCATAGCGCCGCCCTACTTTTTAGCCGATGCGGAAAGATAACTTTTTACAAGCTCTTCCAAAAGTTCATAGCGTTCAAAGCGGCGCAGCTTGGTGCGGGAATCCTTATGGCTGGTAATGTAAGTGGGGTCGCCGCTTAAAAGATAGCCCACAAGCTGGTCTACCGGGTTGTAGCCCTTTTCCTCCAGCGCGGCATAAACCTCGCGGATAGTCTGGGCTACGTCTTTTTTATCTTCAGTGCGTTTAAACATCATGGTTTCGCTTGAAATGCTCATAACTATTCCTCCTTTAAAAATAAAAAGGCTTTTTATTTATTTTAACATACCTTAACGCAAAATAATAGAAAGAAACGGCTGAGCTTTGAACCCAGCCGTTACTATTTTGTGAAATTATTTAATCTGTCCTTCAATAACAGTCAGTACGGTTTTCAGTGCTTCATCAAGTTTGGAAGCATCTTTGCCGCCGGCCTGCGCCATATCGGGGCGTCCGCCGCCGCCGCCGCCACAAACTTTGGCAACTTCCTTAACAATCTGCCCGGCATGGATGCCTTTGGCAACAGCGTCTTTGGTTGCCATGGCAAGAATATTGATTTTGCCGCTGTCAATAACGTCAGCCAGCACTACAACGCCGCCTACTTTATCGCGCATCTGGTCGCCGAGGCTGCGCAGTGCTTCAACGTCACCGGCACTTACCTTCTGTACAAGTACGGGAACGCCTTTAATATCGCAAACGCTTGAGGCAGCATCGCTTACCTGTGCTTTGGCAATCTGGCCTTCCAGTTCGCTGATTTTCTGTTCCGCTGCTTTATAATCGGACTGCAATGCACAGATACGTGCGCAAAGGTCATTGCTGCGGCATTTAAGGCCGGTTGCTGCGGTTTTAACCATGTCTTCCATCTCGCGTACATAGTTCAGCGCGCCGTGGCCGGTTACGGCTTCAATACGGCGTACGCCTGCGCCTGTGCTCGATTCGGACAGGATTTTAAACATACCAATCTGTGCGGTATTGCCAACATGCACGCCGCCGCAGAATTCCATAGAGAAGCCCGGTACGGTAACAACGCGTACAATGCTGCCGTATTTTTCGCCGAACAGTGCAACTGCACCGCGTTTTTTGGCTTCGTCAATCGGCAGTTCTTCAATGGTTACATCTTTTGCTGCCAGAATCTGGTCGTTTACAATTTCTTCAACCCTGCGCAGTTCTTCTTCCGTTACGGGAGAGAAATGCGAGAAGTCGAAACGCAGACGGTCAGGGCCAACATAGCTGCCTGCCTGGTTAACATGGTCGCCCAAAACCTGTTTTAAAGCTGCATGCAGCAGGTGGGTTGCTGTATGGTTGCGGGCAATATCGTTTTTGCGTCCGCGTTCAATTTCAAACTTAACTTCGTCGCCAACGGCAACGGTGCCTTCGGTTACGGTGCCAATCATAATGGTTGCGCCGTCCGGCAGTTTTTTGGTAATTTCAACCTGCATTACGCCGGCAGGGGCAATAATGCGGCCGGTATCGCCAAGCTGTCCGCCGCCTTCAGCGTGGAATGCGGTAACGTCGGTAATAACAGCTGCTTTTTTGCCGTCCTCCATGCTCTCAACCGGCTGTGCGTCATGAGCAGGATACATGGCAACGATTTTGCCGCCCTGTGCGCCTTCATCAACCTTTAAGGAAGCAAGGTCAATGCTGCGGGTGTTGTAAATTACCGGGCGTCCGGTTTTGTCGTCGCGAGCGTCGCGTGCCATTTTGCGCTGAACTTCCAAAGCCTCGTTAAAGGCTTTATCGTCCATCGTCATGCCTTCTTCTTCCAGAATTTCGGCAGTCAGCTCACGCGGGAAACCGAAAGTATCGCTCAGGCGGAAAGCAGTTGCGCCGTCCAGCACGGTTTTGTTTTCTTTTTTGAGGCTTTCGATTTCGGTATATAAAAGGTCGCAGCCCTGGCGCAGAGTGCGCAGGAAGCTGGTTTCTTCCATCTCGATAACTTTATGGATAAAGCTTGTTTTTTCAACAAGGTACGGATACGGTTCTTTAAACATATCAATAACAACATCAACCGCACCGTTAAGGAACTTATCTTCAATGCCGATTAAGCGCGCATGGCGTACGGCACGGCGCAGAACGCGGCGCAGTACATAGCCGCGGCCTTCGTTGGAAGGAAGCACGCCGTCGGCAATCATAAAGGTAATGCTGCGGACATGGTCGGCAATAACCTTTAAGGATACGTCCGTCTTTTTATCCTTGCCGTATTCTACGCCGGCAACTTTGGCGGCGTATTCAATAATCGGGAAGATAAGGTCGGTTTCAAAGTTGGAAGGCTTGCCCTGCAATACGGAAGCCAGGCGTTCAAGGCCTGCGCCGGTATCAATGTTTTTATTGGCAAGCGGGGTGTAAGTACCGTCTTCATGCTGGTCATACTGGGTAAATACCAGGTTCCAGATTTCAAGGAAACGGTCGCAGTCGCAGCCGGGTTTGCAGTCCGGCCTGCCGCAGCCGCGTTCTTCGCCCATATCAATGTGCAGCTCGCTGTCCGGTCCGCACGGGCCACTGCCGGTTTCCCAGAAGTTTTCTTCAAGGCGTACAATGCGCTCATCAGGCACGCCTACAACATTGTGCCAGATTTCGTATGCTTCATCGTCAGTCGGATGGATGGTTACCCACAGTTTATCGGCAGGCAGCTCCAGTTCTTTGGTTAAAAATTCCCAGCTCCAGGGAATGATTTCTTTTTTGAAATAATCGCCGAAGGAAAAATCGCCCAGCATTTCAAAATAGGTATGGTGGCGCGCAGTACGGCCTACGTTTTCAATATCGCCGGTGCGCACGCATTTCTGGCAGGTAGTGATACGCGGAGAAGGCGGTTTCATTTTACCGGTAAAAAACGGTTTAAAAGGCGCCATGCCCGCACCAATTAAAAGCAGAGTCGGGTCGTCCTGCGGAATGAGCGAAGCGCTCGGCAGCACAAGATGCCCTCTGTCTTCAAAAAACTTTAAAAATCTTTTACGGATTTCATTACCACTCATGTACTTCATAATTCAAAAATCGCTCCTTTTAAATAGGTACAACGCATAAGAAAATTATATAAAAATTAGCGTGCAAAGTCAACGCACGCTAAAAGTATACAGGGTTATTAATTAATTTTTCTGTTTGCCATGCAGCGCTTTTTCCGCGCCAATATCCTTTGGAAAGTAATATTTGTGCCCGATAAGTTCATCAGGCATATACTGTTGCTGTACCCAGCCGCCGGGGTAATCGTGCGGATATTTATAGCCCGTTCCGTGCCCCAGCGCATTTGCACCGGGGTAATGCGCGTCGCGCAGATGTTTGGACACCGTGCTCTGCACCGCACGCGCTTCTTCACGCGCACTGAAAATTGCCGTGCAGCAGGCGTTGCTTTTTGGTGCATTGGCTATATAGCACACGGCCTGCGCCAACGGCAGCTGTGCTTCCGGCAGGCCTATAAAATGGGCAGCCTGCGCCGCGGAATTAGCCACAACAAGCGCCATCGGGTCAGCATTGCCCACATCTTCTGCCGCGCAGATAACAATGCGCCTCGCGATAAAACGCACGTCCTCGCCGCTTTCCAGCATCTCTGCCAGATAATGCAGCGCCGCATCGGCATCACTGCCGCGCATACTTTTTATAAAGGCCGATATTGTATCGTAATGGCGGTCGCCCTTTTTATCGTAACGCTTAAAAGCGTCGCCCATTACGCTTTTAAGTACCGCGCCGTCAATCGTTTTTACGCCGTCAGGCAGCATAAATTCCGCCTGCTCCAATAGGTTCAGTGCCACGCGCGCGTCGCCGCCGCAAAAATCAGCCAGTGCTTCCAGCGCCTCGTCCGTCATGGCAAGCCCCTGCCTGCCGTAGCCGTTTTCCTTATCTGTCAGTGCCTTTTGCAAAATCTTTTTAACAGCGTTTTTATCAAGCCGCTCCAGGCGGATAATTTTCATCCGCGACAAAAGCGGCGCATTTACTTCAAAAAACGGGTTTTCCGTGGTTGCGCCGATAAGAATAACCGTGCCGTTTTCCACATACGGCAAAAGTACATCCTGCTGAGCCTTGTTAAAGCGGTGTATTTCGTCGATAAAAACTATCGTACGCCCCATGCCGCTGTACAAAGCGTCACGGGCTTCGCCAATCAGCTTACGCAGCTCCGGCACGCCGCTCGATACTGCATTAAGCGCAACAAAACGGCTTTGCGTCATATTGGCAATAATATGTGCCAATGTAGTTTTACCGGTTCCTGGCGGCCCGTAAAACAAAAGCGGCTGCAAAGCATCGCGCTCAATCATCCGCCGCAGCGGGCTGCCAGGCCCAAGGGCTTTTTCCTGCCCCGCAAAATCGCTTAAACGCCGCGGGCGCATGCGGTCTGCCAGAGGTTTGGTAATTGTTTGTGCAAATAAACTGTCCATATTTTAATCCTGCCCGGCAATTATTTTCTGTACAATATGCGCAGCCATCATCATACCGGCGCAGGCAGGCACAAACACCAGGCTGCCCGGCACACTGCCTTCAATAAAGCGCTGCGGTTCTTCATGCGAATATACAACGGTAATGCCTTCGGTAATACCGGCGTCGCGCAGTTTTTTGCGCATGCTGCGCGCCAGCGGGCACACGCTTGTTTTGCTGATATCCGTAATTTCCAGCATTTCCGGGTGCAGCTTGTTGCCCGTGCCCATGGCCGATACCACCGGAACATTATGCCTGTAAGCCTCTATCAAAAGGTCTGCTTTCGATTCCGTACTGTCGATAGCGTCGGCAATAAAATCAAAACCGTCCACAAAAAGGGTTTCAAAATCGCCCGGCCTGTAAAAATCCTTAATAACCCTTATGCGGCACAAGGGGTTAATATCGCGCAGGCGCGCGGCCATAACATCGGCCTTAAACTTGCCGATAGTGCTTGTAAGCGCAGGCAGCTGGCGGTTAATATTGCTTGCTTCAACGGTATCATTATCCATAATTACAAAGCTGCCGACACCGGTGCGGCACAAAGCCTCTGCCACATAAGAACCAACGCCGCCAAGGCCTATAACGGCAACTCTGGCGGCATTTAATTTTTCAACGGCCTTGGGGCCGATAACCATTTCTACACGTGAAAGCTCCATGAGTCCTCCAAAAAAATTTCCCCGCAATGCCGTCCTGCCCAATGTTTTGAACCTGCATGTGCAGGTGGGTGCCCTCCCGCCTACCGCAAAAGTCCCCTCGAGAGGGCTTGTTTTTAATAGGCGGAGCTCAAATTCCGGGCTCCCTAGGTAAGTGTGTTGGCTCAAAACTAAAAGGCAATGTAACGAACACCGCAGGGGAATTTGCTCCATTTATAAGACCGGCTTCTGCCAATCTCTTTACATATACTATAACAAAATTTGCCTTAAATCACAAGTGGCAAGCAGTTTAAAAACAGAAAAATACACGGTAATCATAACAACATTATCAATATCCAACAGAGTACTAAAACCGCATTGATGACTTTGCCGGTAAAAAGATGTGTAAGTTTATCAATATCCAACAGAGTACTAAAACTTTGGTGATGATATGGGCGCGGCTTACGAGTGTAAGTTTATCAATATCCAACAGAGTACTAAAACCCTTATAGGCTCTTAAAGTCACCTTGTAATGTGTAAGTTTATCAATATCCAACAGAGTACTAAAACCGTATAAACCACGTACTGATCGTAGGGCGCGTGTAAGTTTATCAATATCCAACAGAGTACTAAAACGGGCTTGTGGTATACCTATGGCGGCAGCGTGTGTAAGTTTATCAATATCCAACAGAGTACTAAAACATATCTCTCAGGATCAAGACAAGTCTTAAAGTGTAAGTTTATCAATATCCAACAGAGTACTAAAACACGGCATTTGGGTGATTAGTTAAGGAGGAGTGTAAGTTTATCAATATCCAACAGAGTACTAAAACGGAGATGTAGTAATAGACCCGGTGGCAGGGTGTAAGTTTATCAATATCCAACAGAGTACTAAAACGGACACCAACGCCAAGCCGAGCGCGTCGCAGTGTAAGTTTATCAATATCCAACAGAGTACTAAAACTTTGCACCAACATTATCGAAGAAGGCGAAGTGTAAGTTTATCAATATCCAACAGAGTACTAAAACCTTAACTTTATTTTACACCACTATCAGGTTACAATTCAATTAAATCTTCAGTTGTTAAAAGATTTTCCGTCGGTGTTTTTTCACCAAGCATAATAATCATACCGGCATACTGTTTTTCTGTAACCTGCAATACACGCACCGAGCCTACTGGCGGCAAAATTGCTTTAACTTTGTTTATATATTTTCTGGCATCATCGTTATTGCGCGTTATCCTGCTGTAAACAGAAAATTGCAGCATATCAAACCCAAGTTTTATTAAACCTGTACGGAAATGCAGATATTCTCTTTTATCTTCTGTAGTTGCGGTTGGTAAATCAAACATTACTATAATACGCATAAACCTATTATACAAATTTTTCTCCTATTATTGGTATTATCAGTTTATTAACATCAGCATTATCAATGGCTGTCGTTAAACTTGCTATATATTTATCAACCGCATTATGTACTTTCATTATTTTATTACCGCATGCTATATCTCCGTTTATAATATTGGCAAGCCCTATTTTATTATTTTTTGTCAAAGCATCAACTAAATCTTCATTATTTTGCCAAACCCATATATCCGCTAACGGACGTAAAGGTTCCATTAAATCATCCGCAAGATTAAATGGATTGGTTTCACTAATATGATGTATTCCCAAAGCACAATTATAACCATAAGCACACAGCGAGCGCGCTACAGATGAACGGATAACCGCATAACCATAATTAAGCGCTATATTGATTATGTCGTTTTCAAACCTAATAAAATCACAACCATAAAAATTTCTAAAAAACATTTTGGCAGCAATGCCCTCACGGTTACCTGTATCACCGCTTAATACTTCTTGTGCTAATTGCTGCATACGCTCGCAAACCTTTGTGCCTGTACCACTCATTTTTAACGCTGTACCCTGATTTATAATTTTTGCCTTAACAATACGCTGCCACAGTAAATTTTTAAATGCATCCGTTAAAGCAATTTGCTTTTTTAATACACCATAAGGCTTATAATGCGTATTTATTGGCAAAAGGTTAGAACACGGCAAATGTGTATCATCGCAAAGCATGGCATTAATGCCATACTTTGCCAGTTTTTGCAAGGCATACGCCGATATATTAATATACACATTATCTATGAAAAGATTTTTAATATCACTTAAAGGAACTTTTTTAACAGTATCTCCATAATTAATAAGCAGCCACTCATCTTTAACCGTTAAATATTGTCCTTTAGTGATAAAAACGGTACGGAACATTTAATTTCACCGCCAATTTTACCAAGTATATCAACGTAATATTTTTTTATAATATCTTTTTTAGAAATTGTTTTATCTTCAATTAAATTGTTATTATTATTTTTGCAATAAATTCTATTTGCTTTAGCACTTTTTATGCTTCTGTAATAACCGCTAAATTTAATGCCTCCAACATTATCAATTATTTTAATATAATCATTAGCAAATAAATACATAATATGTTTCTGATAATCTTCCGGATAAGGAGTTATAAGATGTAATTTTTTATTTTTCTTTTTCAAATCAACATATCTTATTCCCCGTAAAATAGTTTGATTTTTATTGTTTTTATACAGTTCTGCACAATAATATTCTTTTGTGTCCAAAATATTGGCATTTCCAAAACTGTCAATTTTTTTGATATAAGCACCATCTGTTTCGTTTTTCCTCAGTGGATTATCTTTTGTTACTTTACCCTGATATTTTTTGTTTTGCTTGTACGAAACAAGTACCGGTTTTATAGTATCGGCAAAAACTGCATCATCTTTATAAAAAGCCTTTAAATTTTTATAAAACTGTTCTTCACTTACATCCTTATAACATTCAAGACTGTTGTCCCACAAACGTATATCAGTTTCATCTGCTATATTTCTTATCATAGCAGGTACACGGCTGTTTGGTGTTGCCAAAAGCTTTTCGGCATATTCTTTATTAAAGCCGTAATATTTAACCATTTTATTGACTGCTTTACCTAAATAAGTTAAATACTCTTCGCTTATACGCTTATGATAATCTTTATAAATTCGGTCAAGCTTAATTTTATCACTGGCAATCTCAAGATATGCAGGTGTTAAATTTGCAATTACTATAGCGTCTGCTGCGTGATGTAAATTATTATCCCTGTTTTTCTGCTCATCACCCCATGTTTTTTTATTAAGCCATAACCTTCTCATTCTTGAAGTTATTATGCCTTTTACACCAAACACATTTTTTGCCTTACCACTGCTAAACAACAAATTAGCAGATAAATAATTTACCAAAAACCTTGTAATATACCTTGTATCGTTAATGTTTCTGGATTTCCATTCTGAAAGCAAATCTCTGTTGCCATATAAATTAGATAAGGTTAAATATTTATATTTTTTAATGCTTATCTTCTTTTTCTTAAATAAAGTATTAATCCGTTTTAAATAATCCTCTTTGTCCGCACTGCTTAAATAACCCAAAGGCACCTGCTGCCCTTTTTGCTGCCTGTTTACGCCTAAATTAACCAGCGCTTTATTTTGTAAGGTATCATCTAAAATAAGAGAAAAAGGCACTATATGGTCAACATCATAAATACCGCTTAATATTTTTTCTACAGGAATGACATCACCCGTATATAAATCTTTGCCTTCCTGTTCTTCCCATAAACGGTATCTTTCAATATCGAAAGGCTTTACTTCTCCTTCTTTACGCAGGCCGAGTTCAATTAACTTATTTGCAATTTTATCTTTTTCTTTTTTGTTATCATTAATACGTTTGATAATTTTAGCACGTTCTTTAAAACTGCGTCCCAAATCATTGGCAACCTCTATATTAATATATTCAGGCGAACCATACTTTCTAATAAGCTCATTTAAAATTTTACGTGTTTCATTTACAGCTTTAAAAATAACTGCGTTCTTTACAAGTTCTTCGTCAACTTTTTTATCAAACGGTGCAAGATATTTTTGTTTTTCTATATCAGGCAAAGCATTTTCTCTTTCTTTCAGCATGCGTGCCTGAAAATTACCGTAAGTTTCTCCACGCTTAAAGGCTTCGATTGCTTCAATCATATACTTTTCGCATACGCTTGCTGTACCACCAAATTTTTTGCGGATAACTTCTTTCTGTAATTTTTCGTTCCATCCTTTTGCTTTTAACGCTCTTATTCTGCGTGCCGGTGTAATATTTTCGGACAACAATAAACATAATTGATGTAATTTTGAAGGATTATTAACATCAAACTGATTTTCTTTTATTAATTCTTCATATTTATAACCAGCATTAGTTAAAATTGCCTTCAACAGTTTTAATGTTTTAGTTGTGTCAGGTACTTTAACTTCAAGTTTACCTGGTTTACGCATTTCTAATTTATATGGTTTTAAAATATTTTTTATATCATTTTCTGTTATTGAAGCATTTGTAAGAGAAGTATTAATTATCTCTTTCGCAACATTTTCAGGTAATAAAATTTCCCCTGTTTCCGTATTTACAAACGAAAGCTGCGACAAGCAATTTACCAATGCATAAATATCAGCTATAACAGTACTTCTATAAGCTCTTTTTTCATCTTTATAATACATGCACTGACCAATACTGTCAATAAAGCCCATAAATCTTCTGGTTTTATCGTCTTCGTTGCCAGGTCCTGTTTCAAAATCTCTTTGAGCAAAGACCATATCATCGCAAATAATTCTAATATTATTTGCTGTAAGCTGCGGATAATATTCACTTTGTTTATTTAAAATATCTTCCAGTTCTTTTTTTACAAATTCTCTTTTAATTAAAATATAACGCTTTGCATTTTTATGGTTGCGATAATCAGCAAAAGATGTTTCTGTTTTAAAAACAGGGGCATTAA
>UMCR01037461.1_pt1 | contig 27236 bp, 35 predicted proteins | sample 1964301 | NCBI WGS metagenome assembly UMCR01 (sample SAMEA4835975, study PRJEB28245) | human gut metagenome | biome: gut microbiome; material: fecal sample | place: Denmark | collected 2008
CCGACACGAATGTCACCATAGGGCTACTGCCCGTAATGGGGAAATTAGCAGCTGTCGGATAAGGTACAAATCCGGCAGGACGAGGATAGCAATCGTGTTTATAAACACCGTTCTCCGACACGACACCCAACAGCCTCGACTTCCACGTTCCTACCAACGAATAAAACGTTTGCCCGGTCGAAGTCCAATCGACGCCATTTTCCGACCGATATAGCTCGCCGGTTTGCGAAAGCATATACAAAGCCTCATCGGTAGCTTGTAAAGATTTCAAATCAGGTGTAAACGATAACGACAAAGGCTGCGGTGTCCAGTCATCGGCATAAGGATCTTCCGCCGTATATAATGTACAAGTCGAATTAGAGACTATGAAAGATTGAACTTTCCCTTTATAATAAACGGCTTTTTGCGCATCGACCGTTGCCTGACTGCCACACGGTAAAGGCCGAACGCCGAACATGGTATTCCAATACAATGAGTCGGGGTCGATTTGATGGACATTTACCTTAACGGAATACCACTTCACGGTCGTACCGTTTTGAGCCGTCACCTCCAACGAAACTTTCGACGTAAAATCGATAGAATCGGTAGGATTGGCTATATAGTCTATCGTATCGTTCTTGGCAGGATCGCCTTTGTCCATATAAATCTTAGCCTGCGCGACGTTATCGAACGAGATATTCGCAATCAATGCGGAAACATCGGTTCCGACAGGTAAAGAATCGGCATTATAAATCTGGCCTTTATTCAGGTCTATCGTAAAGAATATCGTATCTAAATGAGCTAACACCGAGTCATTGGCCGCCAAAGAAAAACCGGAAACCCGTACGCTCTCCGATACAGTATATGATATAACATCATCTTCGGTCGAATTACACGAAATGCCGGATAAAAATAAAGCCGCTATACACAGAAAAAAATATATTTTTTGCTTCTTCATTAACTGATATGAGTTACAGGTTTGCAGTTACAATCGGCAAATTTAGCAACATTTTTTTCTTTGTACACTACAAACACCGATAATTATAATTATTTATGGATAAACCGATTCATATACATCGATTTCCCAGTTCAAAAATAAATAAAAAAAGAGAGATAGCCGTTTCATTTTAGACGAACCGAATAATTGACACGGCAAATAATCTGTTTTTACCTATTTTCATACCAGTCTATTTTTGCTTTGCCACAATATTCAGAGCGCACAAGCATACCCTTTACGACTGGTGCGGCAACTCCATTCCCCAGAAACATCGGCCCGGTTTCTACTCTCGTTTCGTCCCAATATTCCGAATCTAAAAACGACTGTAACAATACAGCTCCCCCCTCTACCAAAAGATGTTGTATGCGTCGACGGTATAGTTCGTTCAACAAACCGGGTATTAAATCTTTCCCGAAAGGGAGGCGAATAACTTCGACAGAATCGGGCAAAACCGGATAAACAATATCCTTCGCCGTAATAACAAGCGAAGGCAATCCATCTGTAAACACGTGCGAACCAGACGGAACGCGGGCATGTTCGTCGAGAACGATTCGCAAAGGTGAACGCCCGTACCACAAACGGGTAGTCAGCGACGGATTATCGGCAACTGCCGTGTTCGTCCCCACCAATATGGCATCTGCTTCGGCACGCAAACGATGTACCCACACAGACGAAACATCGTCCGAAATCCGAATGGCAAGTTCTCCCGGTTTCCGAATCCGGTCGATATAACCGTCCCGACTCTGCGCCCACTTCAAAGTAACGAAAGGACGCTCATCGATTTGGCAGGTCATAAAAGTTCGGTTCAAAGCCTTACATTCTTCTTCCAATACCCCAATGACAACTTCTATACCGGCCTCCCGCAACCGGGCGACACCCTGCCCCGACACCTTCGGGAACGGATCGAGGCAGCCGACAACGACCCTCGGTATCTTCTTTTGGACAATCAAGTCGGCACAAGGAGGAGTTTTCCCGTAATGAGAACAAGGCTCCAAAGAAACATACAATGTACATTCCGGCAACAGTCCTGCATCCCGCACCGAATTTATGGCATTCACCTCGGCATGCGGTTGACCGTAACACCGATGATATCCCTCTCCTATAATTCGCCCCCGATGTACGACGACCGCACCCACCATCGGATTGGGTGACACGTATCCTCGACCCAGAGAAGCCAACTGCAAACAGCGTCGCATGAAAACGGCATCCATATCTGTTTTATCCATATTCCGATTTTTTTATTAAAGCCCGATTTGATCGGTGTAGTTTTTCTGCACGAAATATCTATTCCCAAAAATCAAAACAGTTTCTTAACTTTGCATGGATTTACAAATATCGATCTACCCATGCAACAAAGTATCGATCTGTTACGGCGCAAACTGGGAGAAATCTACCCTCCCGGAGAAATCACCGGATTCACCCGAATGATTTTCGAATCCCTGTGCGGCTATACCCCCACCGATATTCTGCTGCACAAAGATACGATTTTATCCGAGGATATACACCGTAAAATCGAACGTATAACCGACAGGCTCTCGCAGCAAGAACCCATTCAATACATTTTGGGATATACCGATTTTTGCGGGCGGCGTTTCGATATTGCCCCCGGAGCTCTCATTCCCCGCCCCGAAACAGAAGAATTGACAAGACTCGTTATAACGGAAAACTCCGGTCAACCTTCGCGCATAGCCGATTTGGGAACAGGAAGCGGTTGTATTGCCGTTACTCTTGCGCTCTCGTTGTCCGACAGCAAGGTCGAGGCATGGGATATCTCGACAGAGGCTTTGGAAATTGCTCAGCGTAACGCCCGAAAACACAATGCTCATGTAAATTTCTTTCAACGGGATATTCTCCGTTACGATGTATCAGAACTACCAGAGGAATCATTAGACATCATCGTCAGCAACCCGCCCTATATCCGCCGATGCGAGAGCCGATCCATGAGTGCCAATGTGCTGGAATACGAACCTCATATAGCCCTGTTCGTCCCGAACGAAAGCCCTCTTCTGTTCTATGAAAAAATAGCTATGGACAGCGTTCGGCTTTTATCCCCCGGAGGCAAGCTCTACTTCGAAATCAACGAGGCACAAGGCGAAGCATGCGCCCGTATGTTGGAAGCAGCGGGATATAAGCACATCAGAATCATCAAAGACCTGTATGAGAAAAATCGATTCGTTTCTGCTATAAAACCCATACGACATGGCTAAAACACTAACTCCGCCCGAAGCCCTCCACCGATCGGCCGCCCTCTGCTCTTCATCGGAACACTGTATAGCCGACATACGGGAAAAGCTCTCCCGATGGGGTATCGGAGAACCGGATGCCCGAACAATCGTCGAACGACTCGTTCAAGAAAGATTCATCGATGAAGGAAGATACGCCATTGCTTTCGCCAAAGACAAATTCCGTTTTTCCGGGTGGGGACGAATAAAAATCCGCTATGCCCTGCAACAGAAACGAATCGGGAATAGTGACATCGTCAATGCCTTATCTCTCATCGACGAGGAAGCATACACGACCCGCCTCGCCGACCTGCTCGAAAAGAAATCTCGTTCGATTAACGACGAAGATGTCGAGGTTCGACGCTCCAAATTACTTCGTTTCGCCGCGTCCCGAGGGTTCGAAACCGAATTAGTTTTTCGCATCCTTAAAGAAATCGAATCATGAAAACGCCCCCGTTCCTCAAAGATTTCATCGATTTGTTCTTTCCCCGGCTCTGCCCGGTCTGTCAACGGGCGTTGAACAGGAATGAAGAAAACATTTGCACCACCTGTTTGCATCGATTACCGCGCACCGGTTATCACCTCGACCCGCTCAGCCCGATGGCACAACTTTTTCTCGGAAAAGTTCCCATTGAAAAATGTGCGGCATTTTTCTTTTTCTCCACGCCGAGCGACGCCCGGCAACTCATACACCACATCAAATACCACGGAGGAAAACAATGTGGTTTCACCTTAGGGAAAATTTACGCGAACGAACTGCTGCCCAGCGGATTTTTCGACGACATAAACGCGTTGGTTCCCGTCCCCTTGCATCCGGCGAAATTACGCCGCAGAGGATACAATCAAAGCGAATGGATTGCTCGGGGAATCGAACAAGTCACCGGAATCGAAGTCTACACAGAATGGTTATACCACTCCCAAAACACTAAATCGCAAACTGGGAAAAATATCTACGAACGCTGGCTGGACACCCGCACCGCTTACGAAACGGACTCAGAGCTCGATTTATCCGACAAGCATATCCTGTTAGTCGACGACGTTGTAACCACAGGCGCGACTCTTCTGGCTTGCGCACAGGCGCTCTATCTTCACGGGAAGCCCCGAATCAGCTGTCTCACACTCGCTGCGGTACTATAAGAAGCTGTTTTAAATTTATTCCGAGACAGATTGAGCCCTATGTTGAAGCAGATCGGAGTCCGAGATTTTTGTCAATAGCGGGCTATTGACAAAAATCAAGGGATTCAAGATGCCAAACAGGGGCTCAATATGGCTGAAACATACCTGCTTGCAATGATAATATTATTTCTCAATAAATTTAAAACAGCGTCTAAATATTTTCATATTTTTCACCTGCCATTCGACCGTTTATCTGCTATTTTTCTTACCTTTGTGTTTTAAATATTCTAAACATTATTCGTCATGAAAACGGTAGAACGATTACTTGCTGAAAAACTATTAAAAATCAGTGCTATCAAACTACAACCCGAAAATCCTTTCGTTTGGGCATCGGGCTGGAACTCGCCCATATATACCGACAATCGCAGAACACTCTCCTACCCCGAAGTCAGGACGTTTATTAAAGTAGAGCTCTGCCGGGTAATTATGGAAAACTTCGGCGAAGTAGATGCCATTGCAGGTGTAGCCACCGGAGCAATCGCACAAGGGGCACTTGTCGCCGAAACCTTAGGATTACCTTATGTTTATGTACGCTCCGCACCGAAAGACCACGGTTTGGAAAACCTCATCGAAGGAAATTTAAAACCCGGTCAAAAAGTGGTTGTCATCGAAGACCTCATCTCTACCGGAGGCAGTAGCTTAAAAGCAGTTGAAGCCATAAGAAACGCAGGCTGCGAAGTAATCGGTATGGCCGCCATCTTCACCTACGGATTCCCCGTAGCGGCCCGCAAATTCAAATCGGCACAAGTCGAATTGATTACATTGAGCAACTATAATGCAATGCTCGAAACCGCATTGGAAACCAACTATATCAAACCCGAAGACCTTGAAACATTGCAGGAATGGCGTAAAGACCCGGCAAGCTGGCAAGGTCCCAATAACAACACGCCTTCGGTATGACAAGTTTCGAAAGTAAAACGGTACGAATAGCCCACTCCTCCGAGCGGGTCTTTGAATTGCTTTCCGACCTCTCCAACCTCGAAAGGTTCAAAGGAGCCTTGAATGCTCCCGGAAACGAAAAGCTGAAAATTACAGGTTACGACAAGGACAGCCTCTCTATCGAAGTGAGCCCCATAGGATCTATCACTTTCAGAATCATAGATCGGGAACCCAATAAAACGATAAAGTTCGAAGCCGAAAACTCCCCGCTTTCTCTCAATCTGTGGATACAGCTGGTCTCAACCGGAGAAAATGAAACGGCATCGCGTATCACGGTCAAAGCGGAACTTAACCCTTTCATCAAACCGATGGTCTCCAAGCCATTGCAGGAAGGTGTTGATAAAATGGCCGATATGCTTGTCATACTGCCATACGAATAAAAAGTTATTTTAATCTTTTCATCTGACAACAAAAACGTACCTCGAATGCCGCAAAAACTTTGGGAAAAATCGGTACAAGTCGATCGGGACGTCGAACGGTTCACAGTCGGGAAAGACCGGGAAATGGATTTATATTTGGCTCCTTTCGATATACTGGGATCGCTGGCTCATATCTCCATGTTGCAATCCATCGGGTTGCTTACCGCCGAGGAACTGAAACAACTCACCGAAGAGTTACGAAACATCTATCGGGATACCGAAACCGGTAAATTCTTAATCGAAGAAGGTGTCGAAGACGTGCACTCGCAAGTCGAACTCTTATTAACCCGCAAATTGGGCGACATCGGAAAAAAAATCCATAGCGGACGCTCCCGTAACGATCAAGTATTGGTCGACCTCAAACTCTTCACCCGTTCTCGCTTGCAGAATATCGTAAAAAAGACAGAGAAACTATTCGATACCCTCATCGCCCAAAGCGAGAAATACAAACAAGTACTCATGCCGGGGTACACCCATTTGCAAGTCGCTATGCCCTCCTCTTTCGGACTATGGTTCGCCGCCTATGCCGAAAGTCTGGCAGACGACCTCATCGTCATGCAAGCCGCCTACCGGGTGTGCAACCGCAATCCGTTAGGGTCGGCCGCAGGATACGGCTCTTCATTCCCGCTGAATCGTACGCAAACCACCGATAGCCTCGGATTCGAAACGATGGATTACAACGTCGTGTACGCTCAAATGGGACGAGGGAAAACCGAGCGTATCGTAGCCTCCGCTATCGCATCTATTGCCGCGACTCTCGCTAAACTGGCATTCGACGCCTGTCTGTACAATTCGCAAAACTTCGCCTTCATTAAATTGCCCGATGCCTTCACGACCGGTTCGAGCATCATGCCCCATAAGAAAAACCCCGATGTTTTTGAATTGACACGAGCCAAATGCAACAAATTACAAGCATTACCCTATCAAATCACACTCATCGCCAATAACTTGCCATCGGGTTATTTCAGAGACCTACAAATCATTAAAGAACTATTCCTACCCTCATTCGACGAATTGGAAGAGTGCTTGGACATGGTCGACCTCATGATTTCTCAAATTGCCGTCAATGAGCATATTCTCGACGACAAACGATATGATTATATGTTCAGCGTGGAAGAAGTAAACCGGCGAGTACAAACAGGTACACCTTTCCGAGATGCCTATAAACAAGTGGGATTGGAAATCGAAGCCGGGAAATTCTCCCCCGACAAGCATATCCGCCATACCCACGAAGGCAGCATCGGTAATCTGTGTAACGACCGCATCACGGAACTCATGCGAAAAACGATCGACTCTTTCGACTTCGCTCGTACCGAAGCGGCCGAAGCTCGACTCTTGGGTCGCTAATAAATTATCGTAGACGAGCTTTTCATAGCAGTAAATCGAACTGCTTCTAAACATACGACAATTATGGAATATAAACCTCAACCGGACCGCTATACCAACGGAATGCTTTATCGCCGATGTGGTGACAGCGGCATACAACTACCCGTCATATCCCTCGGATTTTGGCACAACTTCGGGAACACCGACTGTTATGCCACCGGATTGGAATTGGTCGAATATGCATTCGACCACGGAGTATGCCACTTCGATTTAGCCAACAACTACGGCCCCCCGGCAGGCAGTGCCGAAGAAAACTTCGGACGCATGATGAAACAAAGTTTCGCCGCACATCGCGACGAAATGTTCATTACGTCGAAAGCCGGGCACGAAATGTGGCCCGGCCCTTACGGAGGATGCAGCTCCCGCAAAAATCTCATGGCAAGTATCGACCAAAGCCTGAAAAGAATGAACCTCGACTATGTCGATCTCTTTTACAGCCACCGATACGACGGAATTACCCCCATCGATGAAACCATGCAAGCCCTCGTCGATATCGTCCGGCAAGGCAAAGCCTTATATATAGGACTATCCAAATATCCGGTCGACAAGCTATTGTATGCTTTGAACTACTTGCACGATGCCGGCGTTCCGTGTTTGGCCTATCAAGATCGCTACAACATGTTCGACCGTCACATAGAAAAAGAACACCTGCAAATTTGTATGGAAAAAGGCATCGGGGTAGTGGCATTCTCCCCGTTGGCACAAGGCATACTCAGTTCCAAATATCTGAACGGCATACCGGCCGATTCACGAGCAGCCCGTCCCGAAGGTTACTTGAAACAATCCGATGTCACTCCGGATAAAATCGCTAAGGTAGCCCGCCTTCGGCCAATCGCAGAACAAAGGGGACAAAGCATATCGCAATTGGCGATCGCTTGGATACTACGCCGCAAAGAAATCGGCAGTGTAATTATCGGAGCCCGCAACCTCGACCAGTTGAAAAACAGTTTGCATGCAGTGGACAATTTGTCCCTCTCACCGTCCGAAATAGAACTCATAGAAAACATATTGAAATGAAACGAACAGGCAACATTCTCATTCTCCTCCTTATCACAATCATCGCTACAAGCTGCGACGGAGGCGACCGCGACCGCATACCGGCTGCCGCCGTCCGGGTAGAATTTGCCAACCAAGCCATGTGGGACCAATACGGTGTAAGCGGTAGTTTCATACACCGCCAGTTCATTCTCAACCAGAAAATTCCGGCAGGATTTCCCTACACCCTATCTTCGGCCACAGGATACGGAGGGCTCATGCTTATTACTAACGAACACGGTGTGCCCTACGTCTACGACCTCTGTTGTCCCGTAGAAATCAACTCCAACATAAGAATCAAATTCGACGAGAACAATCTTTGCCTAAGATGCCCCAAATGCGGTTCCACCTACGACATCACCACAGGAGGTCCCATGACAGGGACGGCAAAAGACGGTCGTTATTTCTTGCAAAGTTACAATATAGCTCCCTATGGCTCAGCCGGAGGCCAGTTAATATACCGTTGATATTGACTTTTAGCTAAGAACTCCACCCCTGCTTTAATGTAAACAAGAGGAGAAAAGTTAAGAAATACAGCAAAAACACGACTTAAAATTCCCCTCCATCGGGCGGGAAAGTCTCAAATAAAACTTTCCATTAGATTTTCGAGCCGTAATTTTGCAAAAACAAAAAAGCATTTTATCTTTGCACTCGCAATTGCGAAAATAGCTCAGTTGGTAGAGCACAACCTTGCCAAGGTTGGGGTCGCGGGTTCGAGTCCCGTTTTTCGCTCTAAGGCTGCCCGAATGGTGGAATGGTAGACACGAAGGACTTAAAATCCTTTGGCTATTGCAGCTGTGGGGGTTCAAGTCCCCCTTCGGGTACTGTATAGAGCTGTTAATCGTTTGATTTTCAGCTCTATTTATTTTTACAGGTAGCCAAAGGGTAGCCCAAATTGACACATTACCCCCCTATTTTATCTCCATTCTTATATACGTGTGCAGAAAATTATGATACGGGGATTCCCCCCTATGAAGGTTATATAAAGACGGGAATTCCCGTCTTTAAATTTGAACAATAGTGCATGAAACTCATATACTTTTCGGTATTATTTGTATATTTGTATGTCTTTATTATTTATCCCTTTTTTGTGTTCTGGTATTAGGAAGGAGGGGGTGTCCAATTTTGGCGATACCCCCTTCTTTTATCCCTCATCAATGAGCGTAAAATAGTGTGGAAAATTTTCCCCCGTTAACTTTCTCCCATGCCGGATCCATTGACCGGATAGCTTTCAATACGTCTTTGTGAGGTTTCCCCGTCATTTCCGCAATCTCCACGGAGGACATAGTTAATTTAGTGGGGTATGCCGAATTTTCGGCACACTGTTTAATTTCTTTTTTCATGTTCATTGTATTTGTCTATCTCTGTTTTTATCCATTCCCATAGCTCCGGCGAGACCATTAGCCTATCCGGGCTAATGCCCAATGAAGCATATTTAATTACATCTATCGCCGTTTGCAATAGCTGTTCGGGGTCTTGCAACTCCATAGAGACCCGATATATTATAAATACCGGAAAATTTATTACTTCCTTTTTTATGTTTTTCATATCGCCTTAAAATCTAATCGGCCTAAATTGTCATTTATAGACTTAATGATACTTTCCTGTATCAAGGTTCCGCATTGGGTTGTTAGTTGTATAAAGTGGTCTATATCATTATCTGATACAATTCCATACTTGTTCTTCCAGTTGCAAAAAGAGTTCTCTATATCCTGCAATCCTGCCAACATGATTAATAACTCCCTTGTCTGTCCACTGATGCCTGCGTTACGCATGGTATCGACGCTACGATGTTCGATTACTTCTACTATCTGTTCATCTTGTTTTAATTCGTTCGTTTCCATATAACAAAAAAGTTTATTGTTTAACTATGTTTGAAATAGCGGGAATCCTCCCGGACACGTCCGCTACCGGTGGGATAGCTTACTTTCACAAGCGGCTGCCCCGTCTATAATTTAACAAACAAAAAAGCACCTATTTAGGGTAGGGCAACCCCGGAGCGGATAAACCGCCCCTTTTTTAACTGCATACTTCTACCAAGTTCGCCCGCTTAAAAGAGCGGTATTCCTGTCTCTCGGTGTCGTAGTACGTTTGCAACGTCTCATTTGCCTTTCTTCCTGTGCCCCGTGTCGGTGGTAGCATAGACTCTTTCAGTGTTCCGTATGCCTCTCTAATCGTCCCGTCTACCTTGCGGAAATAAAACCGCACGATCCGATGTTTCATTTGCGCTATCAACTTCATATTTGCCCATGCCGTTTTGAGTGCCTCCGACATCGTATATCCGTTGCGTTTTACAAACTGCCATGCAAGGCTCATAATCTCGCTTAATTGTGTTCTGTTCCGTGTACTCATATCTTTATTTATTTTGTTGGTCTTTATTAAAGTAGCCCGGTTTTTGTTTCCCCCGTGACCGGGCTACCATCTCGTGCTGTTTTGGAAGAGCAGCAACGTGTTTTGTTTATTTTAATCTCCGCAATAACGCCCGCTTTGGCTTCTGTAATACTCCGTTATCCCTCTTTCCATTGCTGCGTCAAACACAACCGGTTCGGGCTTTTGTGCGGGTTCCGACTTCTTCATGAAGCGAAGGGCTTCCATTTTCAATTTAAACCATGCGTTTCGTAAACATTGGGAGAATGACTTCTTTATTTCACGCCCCATGACACGAATTGGGTTCTTGAATTCCGACCAAGCCATTTTGAAAAGTTGCGATTTGTTGATTTTCGTTTTCATATCTTTGTTTGTTTTTGTTTGATGTGACAAAGATATTAGTTTTATCTAATACTGCAATATCTTTTTTAAGGTTTAACTAATAATTAACACAACCACAAAGATAAGTTAATACTAATATAATAAGAGTACAATATAGATATATCTAATATTATTTGCTTAAATTGGAGAAATAGAATATCTTTGCGCTATAATATAAAACTTATGCACTATGAATATTAAAGAACAAATTCAAAAAAGAGGCTTTACTGTCAGCCAAGTAGCCACATTAATGACTAACAAGAACGGTGAAAAAGGCATAACACAATCATCTTTATCTCAAATCATTAACGGGAATCCGTCATTAGACAAACTGAAAGAAATTGCATCCATTATTGGGGTGACTGTATCAGAGTTGTTACAGGATAAAGAAGATAATACAATAGTTTGCCCTAAATGTGGAACCAAGTTAAAAGTAACCGAGTCAAAAGATTAAGCCATGAAAAACAGATTTATTATAACAACTACTGATACAATAGAGAATTGTCCTATAAAAAGATATATTGATACAATATGCTCAAATATTGTAATAGGTACTAATGTGTTTTCTGATTTTGCAGCGTCGGTTACAGATTTTTTTGGCGGGAGATCTGGCTCATATAAAAGAAAACTCCAAATTATTTACAATGAAGCATCAAAAGAATTAAAACAAAAAGCTATAAACTTAGGGGCAAATGCCATTGTTGGATTTAAGGTAGATTTCGACGAAATATCTAGCAGAGATAAATCTATGTTTATGGTATCTGTTTCCGGAACAGCTTGTATTATAGAAAAAAATGATGAAGATATTAAAGCAGTGGATTGTCATTCTCAAATTTCATCAATAGATCTTCAAAAAGAAATTCAGCGAAGATACATAGTATCACAAATAAAAAAATCTTCACCAATATGTAAGGAATGGGTGGAATTTTTATTAGAAAACCCTCAAATAGAAATTGTAGAGGATCTCATAAAAAGGTATATATCACTAGATGTCAATTATAACTCTAATGAGGTAACTAATATAAAACAAATTTTATCCGTAATTCCTGCAAATCATATTATCCCTTTTGTTTACAAATATTTTAAGTATAAAAAAATAAGAGATTTGATTGAGAAATATAATTTATTTGATTCAAATTCTATTTACGAAATAATCAAACAAGAATTACATATTGGAATACATTTACTATCGGCTACAAAAGAATATTACAATACAAATGATTTACAAGGTATGAAAAGAATATTGGAATATTTAAATAATCTTCCAAATACTGGCAATATTGAGAGTGTAAAAGGAGGCATATTTTCTAAATGCGATGAAAAAAAATTTGTATGTGAAAATGGGCATAAAAACTCTATTGATTTTATCTTTTGTGAGAAATGTGGGATAAACATTAAAGGACTGAATGAAGAAGAATTGAATATAATTGAAGAATTTAAGGAAAAATGTAATATTATTGAGGATTACATTAATTGATAAAATAATATTTTTTATTGCATTGATGTGTCCGCAAAATATCCTTTACATTGATTTTAAGCCATTTTACAAACTTGTGATGAGGTATTGTTGCTTTTACATATACCATTTTTGGGGTATGTAAAATACATCTTGATGAGGTGTGTAGTTAAACATTTGATTTATTGGTTTTTCGGAATTCCGACAGGGCATTTATAAACTCTACCGTTTTCCGGCAACATTTTATATTAAAATATTCCATTTGTTTGCGCCCAAAATTGGGCTGAAACTGATAACCAGTATTTTAGTTATAAAGAAAAAATCCCTGCAAACTGATAATCAACATGTTAAATATAGCGGAAAATTCCGCCGTATTCAATAATACAAAATTGTGCAATTCCCTTTTTTATTGCATCGGAAAAATCGGACTTTTTATGCTAACACTCAAATCTAAATAGGGGAAATTCCCCCCATTTAAAGCAAAAGGATTTGTTAAATCCGTAGATTTTACGGAATAAAAAAAGTGCATGAATTTCATACACTTTTATTCAATTATCCTTATATTTGCAATGTATCTCCGTCTGGGCGGGCGGAGAGGTCGAGTACTGTTGGAGTCCGCTTGCACATGGATTGTGTGGGCGGGCTTTTTAAATCCCCTAAAAAAGGGGATTTACATACAGTCTATAAATTTCTAGTATTTCTATCTATACTATCTAATTTGTTATAGAGTTGGCTAAACATCTTATTTTGTAGGGTATATATATCTTCCAAATAGCTATTTATTTGCACCATTTGGAGAAGTGTGTTATTAAACCCTGCTTGATTGATTTGAAGGAGTGAATTTGCAGCCACATTCAACAAAACAAGTTGCTCCTTACTCACTTCTCCCGCTATCTGCAAAGCTGCAAACCGGCCGTTTAATTCTGTTGCTGTATCTTGTGACATGGTTTCAAAACCTCCGGCTGTCGACTTTTGTTCGGTGGTAGAACCTGTTCCAAATTGTGCATTGATAGCGGCGGCTCCCGCTTCGGCTCCTTGAATGATTGAATTTTTTAGGTTATCCAGTGCGGTCTGTTCTTCCGGGTCGATTTCTCCGTCTTTTGTCGCCTCCGCCCACATCTCATACCATTTGCGCATTTCAGGTTCATATTGCTTTACATACATGGCTTTAATGAGTGCTTTTCTCATATATTCTGCGATGTCGTCCGCAATGTCCTCCGCTCCTTTCTCCACATCATACAGGGACTCTAATATGTCATCGGAGAAAGATTCAAAAGATATGCCCGTGGCGTTCTCCATCTCTCGCGCTGCCGTCTCTTTAATATTATTCTCCGCTTCGACAATCTGCCTTATATACTCTTGTGCTTCACTATCCAACTGTGCTATAAATAGATGAGCTTCCTCCATTAGTTTCTCTAATTGCTCAGCGGGAAGGTTAAATATGTTAGTCATGTTTTTTGACATCATATCGATTAACTCTTGCGTTGACATACCTAGTGCGTCAGCGGCTTGCTGCCAACCTGCGGCGGACATGTCGTTAAAATCTTGGCGTCCCTTCGATTTTTCCCCGGACTCCCTAGATTTGTAATATTGCGCACCCAACGCCCGTGCCGCATCTGCCTGTTTCTTGGTTAATTCTATCGCTTTGTCATAGGCCGCCTGTGCGTTTTCTCCTGCCAGCGAATCGGCCAACTCCAATTGCTTATCGATTACCTGATCCAATATATCTATATATGACTCGTACACCTCCCTTGATTCTTCGTACTTCTCATACGACGACTCTTGTTTAAATAGCCCTACTATTTTTGTTGCGACTTGCAGGGCTGCACCTACAATCGACAGTATTACGGAGGCTTTTTCTACATTCTGAATTGCCGTAGATGCCACTTCGGCCGTTCCTGACATGGCAGTAGAAGAACTATTTGCAAGTGTTACAATACCATCAATCATTTGTAATGTAGAAGATGAGATACTTCCGGCTGCGGATATAATTTCACCGACCGTGCCCCCTATTGTATCTCCAAGTTCTTCAAACTCTCTTTCTACCTTAGATAAGGTTTTATACAACTCCTGCCACTCCTTGATACTTCGTTTATCCGGCGATGTGCTTTCTTTACTTTTTATATTGGCGATTTGGTTTTTCGTTGCCGTTACCTTTGCACGCTGTACCGCAAGTTCGTTTCCGCTTACCCCTCCTTCATTTTCCATGCGTGCTAATTCCTGTTCCGCTTCGGTAAGCAACCGTTCCAGTTCGTCCAAACTCATATTTGTTATACTATTTGCCCACGTCTGGAACGAAACTTCACGCATGGCAAATTCTTTATCGACGGCGTTTAATGCTTCATCTCGCTGATAGGACAATTCAGCCTTTTGTGCCTCCGTACCTCCCGCCGCTTCCAACTTCTCTAAATCACTTTGGTATTTCTTTTCAACGCTTAAACGCTTCGTTATATAGTCTTGATACTTGGTGAGAATATTGTTATAATAATCTGCCGTTTCGTTGGCCTGCTTCTGTTTGGTATATTCTGACATGCGGTCAAACATCGATGTATCAACAGAGACTGAGGAAGGGTCAAACGTCTTTTTTTTGTAGTTTTTATCTTTGGCGGCTTTGGCGTTCTCCTCAGCTTCAAATATTTGTTTTTGTGCCTCCGTAATTTTACGGATATATTCCTCTTTATCTCTTTCAATGGTTTGTAACTCTATTTTGTTGTTCAGTTCACGCTGCCTCTTTTCTTTTTCTACGCCGTCCGCCATCGTATTTATATAGGCCTGTTCTACTTGATTCTTCAAATCCGTATCAAGTCGCTTTCGTTCATTTTTATTTTTTTCACGGAGTTCGTTAATCTTGTTTATCTGGTCGATATAGGCGTTTATGTCAGTCGATCCGGTGGGATTTGCATTGGAAAGAGCAAAAGCTCCTACATCGATAGATTTTATTACTGCGTTATTTGCATCTTCAAAATCTTTCATCGCCTTTGTATTCTTCTCCAACGCCTTAGCCCTGCGATTGTATTCTTTTGCTTCTGCCGTTAACGCCGTAACCGGTTCCGCCTTCCCCCCCATTGTGGGACTCGTTATCATGTATTTTGTTTCTGTCGCAGTTCCCGCCTTTGTACGTTCCTTGTTCCTATTAAGCCAATTAGTATCCGCATTTATCGCCTTTTGTAATTGATACATTTTACCGTAATTCTCCTCTACAATTTTCATTGCTGCTCTTGCCTGTGCAACCTTCAATATGTTTTCGGTCAAGTTTCGGTAAGCATTAGCCGCATCCCCTGCTAGAATAGCCTCATTTGTCAAATTACTGAAAGATTCGGGATATTTCCTTTGTAATTCGTCTGCTGCTGCGTTTCGCTCCTTTAATGATCTGGTTTGGTCTTGTGTAGCTTTATATAAAATATCCAACTCCGCACGCTCCGCCGCCGATTGCTTTGCGGCTTCGTCCATAACCCGGCTTAAATTCCGTATATTAGTCGCTGTTTTATCCACAGCGGCAGAAGCACGGAATAATGTACTGATCCATTCCGTAATCTTGTCTCCATACACGACAAGCAAAGTAGTTGCGACAGAAAGCCCCGTTTGTAAACTGAATACAGACTTTAACAGCTGCTTCCAAACGGGAGTAGCACTTTTACCGGCCTCCATTAGCATTTGGTATTCTTTTCGAGCCGACGATAGGGCATCTTGGAATGGACCTATATTATTACTTATCGCTAAAAAAAACATTTGTGGACCAAATGCCAGTGCAGGCAGTTCTCGTGCAATTTGTGTAACACTGAATCCCAAAGCATCGAATCTGGTTTTTGCTCCCGCCGCATATTTGTTCATTGACAAGGATGCATTGTCAAGTTGCGTTTGGGTCTCCTGTAAATTTTTCAGTAGCTCAGCCCCCTCTAAACCCTCCCTTTGGGCTTTGGATAAATTCATGTAGTCAGTAGTAAGAAGCAACACCTTTGCGTGTAACCCTGCAATAGAATCTCCTGCAATCTTTCCGGCTACACTTTCAGCTCTCAAATTAGCTTCATTCTCTTGTATAGCTTTTGCGAGTTCTTCGTGAAGCACATTTAATCGGGCTTGTGACTGAATATATGAATCCAAATCCACATTTCCCTCCTCGTACAGCGCATTTAATCCGGATTGCATCTTTTCTACCTGCTGCAAAGCGAGTATATTGCTCTGTATGTCTTTCGTGTATTGTTGCGCTTCCTTAGACATTTTGTTAAATGCGTCCCTGCTTTGTTGGTCAAGCCGTTTAAAATTCTCTCCCAACAACGAAAAATCGATGTCTTTACCGAGATCTATTTTAGTGCTGTTAGTCTTATTATATACCTTTGAAAGTTCATTTTGAATCTGGTGTATTTTCTTTAATACATCGTCATTCGTTCCTGAAAATTTAAAATTTATTCCTGCCATATTTTTTAATTTTATAAGTTCAATTAAGGAAGTATCAATCTCTGAAAATGCTTTTGATTAGTTTCATGTTTGCCGGGTCATCGGCATTTATTACGGCTCCGCCTTCCTTTAAATGTGCCGCCTTAAATTCTTCTTTGGTTAAACAAACGCTATCTGCGTGGTCGTAGAATAACATTTGCAATGTAGTAAGATTCAAACCCCAAACTACAAAGTCCGGTTTCCACCCATAACGGGAGCAAGCAAAATCTATCAATCCCCCAAATATGCTATTTCCGCCAAACGTTACAACATAATCCTTGCTTCTGACTTTGGCTATTTTCCTCCGATTTTCGGTGTCCCTATCCAATCCGAAATGTTTAATAAAATCTTGCAAATCCGTATTAGTGATAACCGTAAAAAAGAGCGTTGCCAAATCCTTTATATCAACCGTATTAAGAACAGATTCCCGTTTTTTTAATAACGCATCGTTAAACATATCGATTTTACGTCGTATCGTACTGTACGCCAATATTCTAAGCACTTCGGGTTTATTATTCTCACACAATTTTATAACCTCCTCGAATGGTTCGTTTTTTGCTCGTTCCGGGTCTATATTCAACTGTTTTTTTAGGTTCTCTAAAATAAGCTCCCGCCCCAAAGTTGGGGGATAGATACGATATTCTTTGTCTCCTACTTCAAACCGCACAGGGACATCGCCCAGCACATCGATAATTTTTTGTGAAATCTTTTCTTTCATACACCTAAAATATTTCAAGTTTATCTATTTCTACTTCAATCTTCGTTTTTAATTTCCGTTCTGTTTCTTCCCATTTTCCCCTTGCCCAAAGTTCGGTTGATGCAATTACGTCTTTATTATCCATCGCTTCTACAAATTCAGCATAGTTCATTCCGGCGACTACAACAAGAGAAAAACCGGAACTTTCTGCAAAAATCTTTGCGGTTTCTTCCAAATAATTTTGCCCTTCCTGTTTCCCTTTGCTCCCGTTGCCTTCCGGTGCAGAAGTTGACATAAAACCCCCTCTTTGGACTTCTTTTCCTTCATACAGCACAATATATCCAACCGAACTACGCAAGTTGCCTGTTTGGTCGTACCAACTTTCATCACCTGCTCTATCACGTACTCTTTTCACGCATTCTTCTCCGAGTTCGCACAAAGTACGAATAGTATTACTCTCGATTATCTCTTTGCATTTTGAGACATATCCGGCCGGGTCAATCCTCTTTGGCATGCTCTCCTCCTTTCTGCTTCTGTTCGAGCCTATCGGCCGCATTCTTAATTATTCCCGCCAATATACGAGCGTATGACACGCTTAAATCACGGTAGACATTTCCGACATGGAGGCGGATAACCTCTCCGGCATCCTCAACTTTGACATGTCCGTATTTTACACGTTTCACCATAACAAACAATATTTAATTACATCATAAATATCTCCCTCGCTTATTTATTTTCGATTTGCGGGTGTTTCTCCTTGAAAACGACAAATTAACCAACCAAGAAAGAAACACTCTTAAATCGCCTTATTTTGCCTTGTTTCTCAAAAAATAGGGAGGTGGATCGTTTAGGTATGTACCCACCCCCCCTCCGTTGGGTTGCGTGCAGCTTCACACGCCTATTTTGCCGTTTTTTCCTGTCTCCGGCTCTGTATCTTCATCATCTGGCAAAGACTTAATGAGCTCTAAAAACAAATTATCCTCTTTACTGTTGAGTTCTTCTAGGTCTCTCGTGTTAATTACACCGTTCTTTAACCATTTTAACAAGATAATGCGCTTTTGTCTGTCAATTTGTATTCTCATCTATTCGGCTCCTTTCTTCTTCTCTATATTGGTTTGTGAGATTTTTTAGGGCTTCCACCCATTCCTCGTCCTCGCCCTTTATCGGTAAATCTCCCGTATTGAGTTCACCTTTTTTTAGCCATTTGAGCAATATTATTCTTATCTCCCTATTTAGTTTCATTTTCATCTGGAATTCCATTTGTTAATTTATTGACAAGTTCGTCCATCTCCTCGTCGGTCAAATCTTCAAATTTGATGTTATTTGATGTTTCCCTCTGTTTGGGAGCTACATATTCCAATAACTTAAATAGGAGTTGTAGTCTCTCTTTGGGTTCGAGTACTTTCAAATCTGATTTCATTTGCTCCCAATTAGCGGATAACGTTTGTACGATCCACTCTTTTGCCGTCTGGGTCGCCTTGTTAGGCGTCCCTTTTTTGCGGCCTCCTGTTTTTAAACAGCCTTTTTTCCGTCCCATTTTTTTCTACTTTTTCTATTTTAAAGAAAATACATCTTTCTCCCTTCTTTTATACATCGCCGTCGGCTCTTTTTCGACGTCCCATTTTTTTTCACTTCATTCTATTTTAGAAAAAACCTCTCTTTTTCCCTTCTTTTCTGGTGTTGTTGTCCGGCTCTTTGTCTCCTACACCATTGTCGAAAAATTCACATTTACCAGTCCGCAAAACCTCTTCTATCTCGTAGGGGCATAGCGGATCCGGCAAAATAGTTTGGCCTCTCGCAGTACATACGACTGTATAACCGTCGTACTCATTGAAAAACGTAATCTTATTCGGGCAATTCTCGCAAATAACCATATTCTTAAATTTGGAGGGTAGCACCCTAAACGAGTGCTACCGTTTCAAAATTATTAGAATGTGTCGGCCAGCCTATCGAAAAAAGCATCTTCTTCCGGTGATAACTCCTCCGGTTTAGTTATTCCGACGATAGCATCTATCTCCTCATCGGAATAGGCATCCCGTTCGCCTATCGCCTCTCTCAGACGCTTTTTTATTTTTTCCACTTTTTCACGGGCTTCCCTTTCGGCTTTGTCGTATTTGTTTCCAAATACCCCTTCCCCCTTGTCGGCCAGAACATCATCTAATGCATTGTCCCATTCTTTCATCGCTTCTTTTAGCTCATCTTGCAATGCAAGTACTTTTACTTCTTCTTTTCTCATAATCTTTATTTATAAGTAGTTAAGTATTCTTTTCAGCGATATGTATGCCTTGTATAAATCCTCTCTCGATACAAAGAATTTCTCTTTGCCTGCAACGTCGGAAATGAACCTTCCGGATAGTTCAGCCGTCTCTATTGCTGTTCCCATCTTTCTGAGTAATTCCCTTACCCTCAAAAATAGTTCGTCCGCTTCTTTCCTAGTCAGTGCATACACACAACACCCGGCAGTGACGAGTACCTTCTCGCCGTCTGCTTTAATTTTAAATTTTACCGTTTTTTCCATTTTTCAAATTGTTAAATATTTGTTTTTATTGGTCGTTTCAATTCCCAGAACGTCATCGAGACACTGTATTTGCTTGTCGGGGCTAAAAAGGCAGAGCAGATTCTCCCCCGTCTTGTAGGCTGCCAGTATCTCCCGCTGCCAGCTTGGCGGCGATGGCTTCTGCAAACTCTGCATATCGCTCCTCTTTGGTCTTTCCGGTAGCAGGACTTTTATTGCTTTCATACTTTTTCTCGTTGTTTGCCCATGTGGCGAGCCGCTTGGAGAGCTCCCATGTGGGCTGTTTCTCGAATCTCATTTTCGTTTGGGAGGCGTTCATCTCCGACCAATAGTCGAAGAATGACCGTAGCATTTCTTTTCCGTATTTGTCGGCATAAGGGATAAGGGAATGATAAAATGCTTCTTTCCTTTTGAGCGTGGCGGCGGACGCCGCATTTTTCTTTATACTATCGCTAGATAGTATTTCTTTTTTATTTATACTCTCGTTAGAGAGTATATCATTATCATTATCATTATCATTATCATTATCATTATCATATACAGTTACGGTTGTTACATCATGACAACATTTGTTAGTTTTGTTATCATTTGTTACGTTTGTTGTTTTTACACCGTTTCCAGTATTTCCCTTTACATACCTCGATGCCATTCCCTTTTTACCGGCCTCGCTCCGCTTGGCTACAATATCATTGTACTTATTCGTATTGTAATCTATTTCTTTTTTAATGAAGGAGAATGCCATTTTAGCCATAGGTTTCAGCTCCGAGAGTGTCCCCGTTGCAACATACTCAATAATTGCATCGTACACTTCAAGTCTGACCTCCGACGGATAACTAAGCAATATCTCTTGCCATTCAACATTAAAAATGAAAGATTTCTTTTTTACTTTTTTTGCCATTCCAATAGCCCTTTTTTAAGTGTCTGATTTATCCGGTTTGTATTGGCTCTCCACCGATCGTTCTAATTGAGCCCTATGTTATTAAGTGGATCCGTTTCTTCTAAAATCGTCCATTCAGGCCAATATCCAAGAGATTTTATTACCTTCTCCCCCAGCTTATTCTTCATATCTTCCAGTGAATTAAACCCGATAGCCCTCGCAAATCCGTTGTCTATTTTCAACTCTTTCAGATTCGTATTTTTCCATATCTTAAAGGTGAGCGGTATGTTATCAAATCCGTTATCGACAACTATTTTATATTCGCTCGTTTCTTCTATTGTTTTTGCTTTTATTTTCATTGTCTTGCATAATTATAATACATTTGATTGTTTCCTTAAATAACTAAGGATCTCGTTAAAACCACCCATACATATTAATTTTTCCATTGGCGCATAGTTGCCGGCGGTCGCCGTAATCACATACTTAGGTGTCTTACTGCCGTTTCTCTCCAATGACAAACGGGCATAATAGATAATATTGGGGGTTATCATTTTACACCCCCTCCCACACAATACTCTTGCGCCTTTTGCCCTATTTCCTCGTCGGTAGATACCCGGTTACTCTGCATCCACTCTTCAAGCTCGGATCTATTAAAATAACACATTTTACCGGTCGGGCTTTTGTAGTGAGGAACTTTACGCCCCATTGTCAACTTGTACAAATAACTCATCGATACACCCATGTAACGGGCTGCTTCTTCACTTGTCAATACTGGTTTTGTGATTCCGATAATGTTTTCCGCAATATAATCGGCAAACTCTTTTGCTTTCTCTTCCATATTTTTTTGATTTGAGAATCAAGGCTTTCAGGGCTGAGGTGCAAGGCTCGCCCGTCTTTACCCGTTGTAATCTTCTGGGATAGGCTTGCACTCGCTATCCCTCTGAACACATGGACAAAAATATAGAGTATAAGAAATAAAAAAACACACCGGTATCACACCGGTGTGTTTAGTCGTTTTGAACTAAAATCACACAAAAAAATAGGAAACTTACTTATTAATACCAGTATGCAATAGTATTTTTAGCGTTTATTCTGTGGAAGTATAACATAATTCATCGAAAATATCATCTACCTTATCATGTCCTTTTGGTAAATAATTATTATCCCCTTCCATACTACGCGCATCCATTCCATTGATTTGTAACCAATTTTTTCTTGCATTCCCTAAATTTTTCCACCCAAATTTTAATTTAAAAAAGTTCCAATTTGTAGTCGGATTCCCGTTTGAATATTTTTTTGAAAGATTCAATTTTGACGATACCTCTTGACAAAAGTAGTCTTGTAATTGTTTTGTGTCTAACCAATTGTTATTTTTGTCAATAAGCCCCTTATCTATGGCGACTTCAACTATATCATTTAATCTTTCGTCCTCAATAAGCATAATATCCCTATCATTATCAACCGTTATTTTAGTTGAATTACTATACTCATTTATTATGCTTATTTGGCACATTGTTTTACTCAAACATGTATAAATTTCATGCCCTATATTATCTAAATAACGATACAATTCATGAACAAAATCCACCCCTTCATCGATCTCGTTTTTACAGCACGTATAATCTATATACTTTTCTAGATACATGTTTGATTTTTTACTCATAGCAAACAAAATTTCCGCCTTTGTTTTTAAATCTATTGGGCTGTTTTCTATCTGTTCAAATTGATATTTAATGCGAATTTGCCCAAAGATTATATTTTCAAAATCCGATAATTTTGTGTCTAATTTAGACCATTTTATAATATAGATTTCATTTTTCCATAACTTATACCTGCAAAGTGAAAAACCCATTTCTTCACAACATGTAATAATTTCATAATACTCTTTGCAAAGCTGCTGCATATCAACTTCTGACTCCCTGTTTTCCATATCGTTCTGTATAAATAAGTTTATTAAATATCAAGTTCCGGCAAGCTGTTTATAGCGTCCTGTTTTAGCTTGTCTATGGCGTGCATATACTTTTCAGTCATTTGTAGGCTACTATGCCCCAGAAGGCTCGATACCGTCTTTATATTAGCTCCGTTATTAAGGATATTTACAGCAAAACTATGCCTCGCACAATGCCAACTAATATTTTTATTGATTCCGGCTCTTTTTACCCAACGTTTCAATGATTTTAAGCACATTTCATAACTCGGCAAAGGAAATATCAAATCGTCCTTGCTATTGGTGTTTGCCGGCATACCTATCAACTTTAACAAACTATCGTTAAGAGGTATAACAACTCCGCTTTTTGTGCTATGTCCTTTTGTCTTGTTCTGCTCAAACCTCAACAGCTTATTAGAATAGTCCACATCGGCAAATGTAAGTTCTTTAACATCGCAAAATCGCAAACCGCAGTAGAGACAAAAAATAAATGCCCTCCTTATATTGGGATTCTCATTTTCCCGTTTTGTGCTTATCAAAAGTTGCATCTCCTCCTGTGATAGTATTTCTTTCCTTAGTTGGCCGTCATCTACTTTTATAGAAATCCCGGAACACGGATTTATCCGCATTACACCATGATCGACTGCATGTTTTATCACTTTCTTAAAACGTGCATATAGGCTTCTCGCCCCCTCCCCGACACTCCTGCTTTGCAAATACTCTGAAAAGGATAGAATCATATCCTTAGTAATCTGATCCGGCCTAATCATATCCTTATACTTGTTATATTCCGGTGTCTCATTAAGAAAATCGACAAACCGCCCAAATGCAATCCGGACCATTCTAATATCTTTCTTAGTGTAATTATCTATATATGTCTGGAAATAGTCTAAAAAATTTACTTTTCTATTGCTTTTAAGTCTATATCCTTCTGTCATTTCTAACAGTTCCTGCCCCTTCTCAAACCTTATCTTTTTTGCCAATTCTAACGTATCTTTATTCTGTTGCCTCTCTATCGGTGTCCTCGGTGCTTGCCAGAGGTACAAAGACAAATGCTCCCTTTTACGGTCTTTCCTCGTAACTTCTCTGCCGAGTTTTTCGTTATATATTTTTTGATACCCCAAATAATAATCGAGAAACAAACTTTCTCTACCGTCCGATAATACCTTAGCCCCAAGTTTGGGGTTATCTGTCGTATCTTGACTAATAATATATGTATTATCGCTCCTCAACTTTTTTTTAGTAGCCATTTCTTTTAAATTCCTTTGTTTGCAAATATAGGAATTTTTTTATTCTGGGTAGCCAAAGGGTAGCCAAAAACATGAAAATATAATCTTAAATTTGAATACATAAGATAATACAAAATTATTTTTACATCTGATTTTCTTGCACTTATATTCAAATTTTAGTATCATTTTTTCACGGTATTACACCCCCTTCGGGTACTGCATAAGGCTGTTAATCTTGCGATTTACAGCCTTTTTTATTTTAAACACCCAAAATGTCCACCCCGCCAAAACGGCTCAGTCGATAATTAACGGGGATTGTTCGTGTTTGTCCTCCTCCCCCTGCCGTGTCCCGTAGCCTTACGGGGTTTCACATATAAAATCGGAACAGAAACGAAAAGGGAATACGTCTCAACCTCTCCCCCTGTGTTTTGCGCAGCAAAATATAGGGGGAGTGCCCGTAGGGCGAGGGGGTTAATATATACAATCAAATATTGCTTTGCGACACAGGGGAGAAGATTGAATACTTTTTATCTTACCGGCAAAAATCACACGACAAAAGAGAGCCGCAATACTCCTTGTCTAACTCTTAGAACAGCGAAAGATTAGTATGACACTATCGGCGTGCTTTTTTAACCTCCTCCCCTGCCGTGTCCCGTAGCCTTACGGGGTGTTTTGTTCAGCAAAATATAGGGGAGGTGTCCGCAGGACGGAGGGGTTAAGTCCCATCAATTCCACCTATATCAAGTACCCCCTGATACATTCTTCTCTCTGTTGAAAAGAATTGACAAACAAGAGATCTTTTCAAACTTTGTTCAATCATGCCATAAAATCGTACATACCGTCACATACTTTTGCTCCAAAAACAAAAGTATGGAAAATCTCGAAAAACAATTTGAACAAGAACTATCGGCAAGTCGAATGCAAATAGAACTGCTGCGTAATCAAGTGTTGTTACAGTATTACACACAGCTCCTCGAACTCGATCCCCTTTTGCAACCCCAAGAGGTAAAAGCCCTGATGAGCTGTATCAACACGCTCGAACGTTACGCCCGTAAATATGATTCCAAAAAGAAACATAATGATACGACACAAGCCTCTTCGGCAATACAGCAATCGGCACGCAGCGATAACGAAAACATAGATTCCATACCTGACAACAACCAAAAACAAGACCCTTGTAATCTAACAATAGTCAATCCTCTGACAATTGTCAAAGAAACATCGCCCCATCAAATCCCCCTCGTCCGACCGGTAAAAAATCAATTACCTAAAATGATAAAGGCAACAACGCCCGGCAATCCCAAAGGAAAAAGGAAAAAGAAACGTAAATAAAACCTCGCTCAGAAACAGGTCCAAATTGTTTCGAACCATTCTCAAAATCAATATTTCAAAACCTCCGACCGAATTCCAATAAAAAAGTATCCCGGAAATCAATTCCGCATGCGATACTCATTAGGGGTAACACCCACTTTCTGCTTGAATAAACGACTGAAATGTTGTGGATACTTGAACCCCAAGCTATAAGCAATTTCACTGACCGAAAGACTGGTATCGAAAATACGGTCTTTCGCTACTCCGATCAACTTAGCTTGTATATACTCCTGTGCAGAATTTCCGGTCTCTTTTTTAATCAAGTCACCAAAATAATTAGGCGACAAATGCAAGGAATCGGCACAATATTGAACCGACGGAAGCCCTATGATTTGAGGTTTCTCCGATTGAAAATAATCGTTCAACAAATTCTCGAAGCGAGTCAAAATATCTTTATTCACATGGCTGCGAGTAATAAATTGTCGGTCATAAAACCGAACGCAATAATTCAAGAACAATTCTATATTATTTACAATCAATGTCTTGCTATGCTTATCGATAGCATGTTGCAATTCCGACTCTATATTATGAAAACAATCGAGAATTACTTTTCGTTCCTGTTCCGACAAATGAAGCGCCTCATTCGATTCATAAGAAAAGAAAGTATAGTTCTTCATCTCGCGTACAAGCGAAGTACCCCGTATCAAATCAGGGTGGAACAAAAGAGCCCAGCCCTTAGGCTGGAAATATTCTCCATTATTGACAATCCCTACGACTTGTCCCGGAGCCAGAAAAACAAGCGTTCCTTCTTGATAATCATAATAATTCCGACCATAACGAATATCCCCGCATTTCACATCTTTCAAAAAAACGGCATAAAAACCAAACCGTTGAAGAGAATGCAGCATAGGCTTGCATTTCGAAAAATCGACAACGCTGACTAACGGGTGCAAGGTTTCTTGTCCCATCATATCGTTATATTGGAATATATTGTCAAGTTTCAAAATCTCGTTCATAATCGTTTGTCTTTCAAAATTCCACAAAAAAAAGAATACACTCTCAAAAATATTTAATCATACGAAACGCAGTCATTCTCTGTTTTACGAAAACAAAGTTAATACTTTTCCAAATAGGTCTCATACCTCAACTTCCGAATCCGTAAAAATGGTATATCTATCTGTAATCTATATACAAAGCCCTTACGATTTCCCTTCTAATTTTGTCTCACGAATCTAATGGTAAAGAAACATGAACAAAAATGTACTGATACTTTCTTCAAGCCCGCGGCGAGGCGGCAACTCCGACCGCCTATGCGATGCTTTCCTACAAGGCTGTAAAGATGCCGGGCACACGGTCGAAAAAATATTTCTAAAAGACAAACACATAAACTACTGCACAGGTTGCGGTATATGTAGCATGTACGGCAAGCCTTGTCCGCAAAAAGACGATGCCGCCGAAGTGCTCGAAAAAATGATTGCCGCCGATGTCATAGTCATGGCAACGCCCGTCTATTTCTATACGATGAGTGCACAGATGAAAACCCTCATCGACCGTTGTTGCGCCCGTTACACAGAAATCACAAACAAAAATTTTTATTTCATCGTAACGGCCGCCGAACCGAGTATCCCGGCTATGGAACGCACGATTGACGGATTCCGAGGATTTCTCGACTGTCTCGAAGGAGCTCGTGAAAAAGGGATTATCTATGGAACCGGGGTATGGAAAGTCGGAGAAATAGAAGGAAAACCCGTTTTGAAAGAAGCCTATGAAATCGGGGAAAAAATTTAGAAGATGTTTTAAATTTATTCCGAGACAGATTGAGCCTATGTTGAAGCAGATTGGAGTTCGAGATATGCAGTCAATAGCGGGCTATTGACAAAAATCAAGGG
>UMCR01017210.1_pt1 | contig 26867 bp, 25 predicted proteins | sample 1964301 | NCBI WGS metagenome assembly UMCR01 (sample SAMEA4835975, study PRJEB28245) | human gut metagenome | biome: gut microbiome; material: fecal sample | place: Denmark | collected 2008
ACTCCTCGGTCTTGCGACCGGTTGAAATCCTTCGCCAATGTTGAAAGGGGTTTACCTGTTCGCAGCACCGCTCCTACCTCTCAGAGCTTTTAACCGAGAACCGCAGAGCGCGGGACTAGGATTGACATCCCGCGGTGCCTATGCATTCCCAACCAACGTAGCCCGCCTTTGGGGCGGCCTGAGGCTAGTCAACCAAGGCTTTTATCAAGCCTCGCTCTTTAGAGCGGGGTAGTTGACCTTTCTTCGACAAATTCAACCACGGCAGACGATTGCACAAACTGCTGGGCACTTCCCAAGAAAATGCCTCGTTCAAGAGCTGCGTCTTCAAAATCGCACCCTCTGGCAAGAGCAATATAGGCTCCCTCAGCCAAACAGTCATGCGTCGGATCCAACGCCATCCACCTGTTGTTGACCCACGCCTGCACCCAGGCATGAGTGGCGCCTTCTCCCGCCATCAGTCCGGCGACATATAAGGAAGGAATTGAAGCAAGTCTCAGAAGTGAAAGCAAGACGTGCGAAAAATCCTGACAAACTCCCTTGCCGTATGACAGTGCTTGCTCAGCCGTTGTACCGACATCCGTGACTCCCGGCGTATAAACAAGGCTCGTGTGAACCGCATGCATCAGAATAAGGGCATCGGTTCGCACGTCTCCGGTCAAAGTCCCTTTGGCACGCTTCCAAAGATTAACAACGGTCGGACCCGGCCTTGTGAGTCGCGTCGGATAGATAAAGTAAGGCGATGCAGGATAGTCGCTTTGGTTGTCGTCAACGCAAGTTCGGACAATGCCCGAAGACTCAAAAAACAACTCGTCATGGGGCTCGTCCATGCGTCCGGTTAAAGTCAAATTGCCGCAAACGGAATCAAAAACCGAAGCCAGAGGCTGAGGCAGACTCGTTGTGAGATGCGTTTCCAAGACCCTTTGTCCGGGCGTGTCCGAGGGAAACGCTCGAATGTGAAACACGTGTCTGAAAACGGGGGCAGAAAACCGGTACGCCGTGGTAAAGGTGAAACGGCACTTCAAGGCAAAACTCGACTGACTCAGTGCAAAGCGTTGATAAGGTGCAACAGGTGTGCTCGGTTGCTTTCGAGCGCCGGCTCTTTCATGCTGCGCAGTTGCAGCAAAACCTCACGATTGAGGAGCGGCTCCACACGCCTCGTATGGGAAAGCATGCGAATGAGAAGCTCGTCAACAGCATATTCCTGACAATTGAGTCGAATCATCAGATCCAATCGTTCGGAATACTTCCCGACCTTCAAAAGGTCACGTCGCTCAACATCAACAACGCGATCGTCTACCGATCCCCAAAACGCAAGCAACAGATCACTCACGCGCTGCGTTTCCAGAAAAGCAGACTCGGCGATGTTACCTTGTTCCAACCGATCCAAGGCCAACTGAATAAAGGCCATCGTTTCGGTGGTGATGAAGTTTCTCAGTACAATGGCGTTGTCATAAGCCCGTGAAAGATTGGAATAAATCGAATCCGGATTGGTCGCATCAAACAAGTATTTGGCTTCAAAATCGGCGGCATCCCGATAGATATCCGACGGAATCGACAAGCGCTTGCAAAACGCCACGTAGTCCTCTCCGTCCTGATCAATCATTCGATCAAGCGATTGATTGAAAATGCGAACCGTTGAAAACACGCGCTCTACATATCGCCCAAGCCAATACAAGCGGTCGGCCTGCTCGGCAGAAATGGCTATCAGCACCGGCTTCGAAGTCATCAGCATCCTCACTTTATACTGTCCTGTCCCTTGATATCCGCCCGATTTCATGAGGCCTTCACCCATGTGTCCTTAAAACCTCCTCCTTGAGAGGAATTCACGACAAAACTGTCGGCAACGCGGGAAAAACGCGTCAGTCCGCTCGGCCAAACTTCAACCGAATCCTTCCCGGTCAGCACAAAGGCTCGCAGGTCCGCTTTTCGATAGACGGTTTCGTCGCCGTCCATCACCGGCAAATCAACAAAATCGATCACTTCCTGCACGATGAAGCGCCTCGGCTCCTTGCTAATGCGATCACGCCAGCCGGCAAGCGTTTCGCTGTCCATATCGCGTCCGAAGACAACACCGTAACCTCCGGCTTCCGCCACGTCCTTAATGACGAGCTTTTCAATGTTGGACAGCACGTACTCCCGATCTTTTTCAAAGAATGGCAGATAGGTGGGCGCATTTTTCAGGATCGCTTTTTCACCCAAATAGTATTCGACCATTTTGGGAACAAAGTAATAAATGCCTTTATCGTCGGCCACACCGTTGCCGGGCGCGTTGATGATCGCCACATTGCCCGATCGATAGGCATCCATGATACCCGGCACTCCGATGAGACTTTCGGGTAGAAACGTAAGCGGATCAAGATACTCATCGGAGATGCGACGATACACCGCTCCCACGCGAACTTTTCCTTGTGCGCAATCTCGATAGTAAAGGCAGTTATTTTCCACAAAAAGATCGTCGTTGACAGCCAACGCAAAGCCGGTCTTTTCCGCCAGATAACTGTGCTCGAAAAAAGCTGCGTTATAGCGTCCCGGCGTCATGACAACGCAGATGCCGTCGCAAGCCACGCTCTGCATCATGCAAGAGAGCATTTCGGGATATCGGCGGTTGTCAATGATGTTGGCTGTTCTAAATGTCTGAGGTGAAGCACGTCGGCAAATTTCGCGAGCAATCAGCGGATAGGATGCTCCGGACGGAATCCTCAGATTGTCTTCCAGAACGTACCAGCTCTTATCATGAGCCTGCACCAAATCAATGCCGGCAATGTGCGTGTAGACGCCTCCCGGCGGCGCAACGCCGTCGCATGCTTTTAAGAAGCCCGGAGAAGAAAACACAAACTCGGGAGGGATTACTCCATCCGTGATGATTCTCTTTTTTCCGTAGATGTCCAGCAAGAATGCGTTGAGCGCTCGAACACGTTGAGCCAAACCCGCTGAAAGTTCCTTCCAGTCGTCGGCTTCAATGGTTCTGGCAATCGGATCAAAAGGAAAGATCTGCTCGTGAAAACTGCCGTTTTTGTAGAGCCCGAATTTAACGCCGTAACGCGTGAGCATTTCATTAATGGAGGCACTGTTTCGAACGAGAGAATCCATGGCGAATTTTCCTGCGACGAAAAACGACACAAATCCTTTGGATTATCACTCACCCGACAGGCAAACCCGGCATTGTGCAAACCCAATCCGCACAAATTTTGGCCAGCGTCAGATTAATTAGGCACATTGCTTTAGAAAAATCGACTGCAGTCTTCCTTTCTTACGGGAAATCCAGGTCTGCCAAATGCCTGCCGCCCACTCGCCCTGCGTCAGTTTTTCTGACAAGAGTGGCGATAGCTGACGATCACTGACTTTGGACTGCGTTTAGAACACTCATGTGTCCAAAATTTAAGCACGACGATAAGCCTCTGATTTTTCAAGCCTTGTTAAGTTATGCACAACTTTTGTCCACACATCTGTGCAAAACCCGACAAGGCTGATGACTCAACTTCTTGTTCCACGTTACCAAAGCGAGAAATCAGACTTGAATGAGAATATTTTCCGGTGCCACACCGCTTTCGAGCAGATGACGCCTGAAAAGCTTCAAAAGCAGATACGACTTGCAACAACGTCGAATACTGGTGATAACTCTCACCAGCACTTTGTGCTTGCGTGCGATCAAAACGTAACTCTCGACTGCTCATCAAAACCGCACTGAGTACATGCACCAATTTGATGCATCACAACTGCCTATAGCGCACCCAAACGGTGCTTTTCGCTACCGTTTAGCCCCGTCTTAAGCTTTCCCGCGTCTCTACTTCCTTCGGCTTAGTTATCAGGCTTTTCCAAGCAAAAACTAATCAGTAACGATTAGCTTTCTTAGTCACTAAACCTTACCCATTTAAGAATCGTTTGAGGGTTCTCCCTATCACGCCCAAAACTGGCACGCTCCTTGCAACAGTTATAGACAAAAGGCGCGCACTCATTCACGCGCACCGAGAAAGATCACACACTCAAATAGGAGCCTGATATGAAGCACACTTCCCGCTTTGCCCTTGCAGCCGTCGCCGCCGCAGTTCTTGCCATGAACGCAGCCACCGCTGCGGAGCTCACCGGAACGCTTAAAAAGATTCAGGAAACCGGCTCGATCACGCTCGGCTATCGTGAAAGCTCTGTGCCGTTTTCCTACCTAGGCGCCGACGGCAAGCCGGTCGGCTACGCCTTTGAGGTTTGCCGCAAAGTTGCCGAATCCGCACAGAAAGAACTCGGCCTGTCCAAGCTTGACGTCAAATATCAGGCCGTGACGTCTGCCAACCGTATCCCGCTCATCCAGAACGGTACGGTTGACATCGAATGCGGTTCAACCACCAACTCTCTGGTTCGTCAGCGTGAAGCCGCTTTCTCCGTGAGCTACTTCGGCATTCAGGTTTCTGCCGCCGTCTGGAAGAACAGCGGCATCAATTCGATGAAGGACCTGAACGGCAAGACGATTGCCGTCACCTCCGGCACGACCTCTGTTGCGCTCATGAAGAAGTTTGAAAAGGAAAACGGCATCCGCGTGCGCTACATGATGACCAAGGATTTTGCCGAAGCCATGCAGCTCGTTGCCAACAAGCGCGCCGACGCCTTCGTTCTTGACGACGTGCTTCTCGCGGGCCAGATCGCAAACTTGAAGAACGCAGCCGACTTCAAGATCCTCGACGCGGCTCTTTCGGTCGAACCCTACGGCGCCATGTTCCGCAAGGATGATCCGCAGTTCAAGGCTTTGGTCGACAAGACCGTCACGAACATGATCAAGAGCGGAGAACTCGAAAAGCTCTACAAGACTTGGTTCGAATCTCCCATTCCGCCCAAGAACGTCAACCTGAACTTCAAGATGAACAACTACACGAAGGAACTCTTCGCGAATCCTTCGGACAAGGGCATCTGATAAGAAGTTTTAAGCCGGGGAAGGTCTCAGTGGCGCCAACGTTGAACCGCCCCGGCCTTTTTAGAGATTCATTTCCCGCGGTTGCGGCAGTCTCCCCCAGGACACCGAGCTGCCGCACACAAAAAGAGGAAAGTTCAAATGGCTCTCAATTTCAATCTGAACTCTCTGTTTGAGCCCGCACTGCTTGCCGACGAACCCTGGTGGTCATACATTCTGGGCGGCGCCGGCTGGACGGTTGCACTGATGCTTTCGTCCTTTGCGCTCGCGCTGGCTCTGGGCATCATTGTCGGTACGCTGCGAACATCGCAAAATAAATTTCTTAGAACGATCTGTGAAGTGTGGATCGAGCTCTTTCGCAATATTCCCCTCATCGTTCAGATTTTCGTCTGGTTCTTTGTCGTTCCCGAATTCATTCCCTGGTACAAGGATTGGATGAACTCGGTCGATCCCGTTTATTCGCAGTTCCTGACGGCCTTCATCTGCATGGGCTTTTTCACATCCTCTCGTGTGGCAGAACAGGTCCGCGCAGGCATTGCTTCCGTCCCCAAGGGACTTCCCAACGCTGCCAAAGCCTTGGGTTTTACGCCGGTTCAGACCTACGCCTATGTGATCCTGCCGCTTGCAATGCGCCTTATCGTTCCGCCGCTTACAAGCGAAGCCATGAACCTCGTGAAAAATACCGCCGTGGCGCTTACGATCGGTCTGCCGGAACTCACGATGCGAGCCAATGAAATGGGCGAAAACACGTTCCAGTTCTTCGCCGCTTACATTTGGGCAACCATCATCTATATCGTGATTGCGCTTGTGGTCAACAACGTGATGCGCGTCGTCGAGAAAAAGAGCGCCGTCCCCGGCCTCATTCTTGCCAAGTAAGAGAGGAGTTAAGCCATGATTGATTTTTCCTCGATTACAAACTCCTGGGGCTACATTCTCGAGGGCGTCAAGTACACGATCGAACTGACGGTCATCACGGCCATCGGCGGCTTGATTCTCGGTACGGGTCTGGCGCTTTGCCGCTTGTCGACGTCAAAGATTCTTTCGGAGTTTTCCAAGCTATACACCAACTTGATGCGCGCTGTGCCGCTTGTGCTCGTGCTCTTCTGGTTCTTCCTGCTGATGCCTGAAGTTTTAAAGGTGCTTTTGGGGCTCGATCATCCCGTCATGATCGGCGCGGAGATGACCGCCATCATCACGTTTGTGCTCTTTGAAGCGGCCTACTTTGCAGAAATCATGCGTGCCGGCATCCAGTCCGTGAGCAAAGGGCAGATGTCCGCGGCCATGGCGCTCGGCCTTCGCTACGGTCAGACGATGCGCTACGTCATCCTGCCGCAGGCCGTGCGCAACATGCTGCCGGTGCTGCTCACCCAGACCATCATTCTTTTCCAGGACACCAGTCTGGTGTACGTGATCAGCGGAAACGACTTCATGGGCGCCGTAAGCAAGATCGCTCAGCGCGACGGTCAGCTCGTCTTGATGTACTCCTTTGCCGCCGTCTGCTACCTCACCGTTTCCGTGTCGCTTTCGATGCTCGTGCGTCGCCTGCAGCGCAAGATCGCCGTGGCTGCCCGCTAAGAGCACAAGGACATCGCACAAAACCGGAATTACAGGATTAAAAGAAAAATGTCGATGATTGAAATCAAAAACGTGAGCAAGTGGTACGGAGACTTTCAGGTTCTCAAGAACTGCTCGGTGAACGTCGAAAAAGGCGAAGTGGTGGTTGTCTGTGGGCCATCGGGCTCGGGCAAGTCCACACTCATTAAGACCGTCAACGCACTTGAACCTTTCCAGCAGGGCGAAATCCGCATCAACGGCATTTCCGTGGGTGATCCCAAAACGGATCTCGCAAAACTGCGCAGCCACGTCGGCATGGTGTTTCAGCATTTCGAGCTCTTTCCCCACATGAGCATCCGCGACAACCTGGCGCTTGCCCAGATCAAGGTGCTCGGACGCGACAAGGCCGAAGCCGAAGAACGCGGCTTAAAACTTCTCGATCGAGTGGGTCTTTTGAAGCATTCGGAAAAGTTTCCGGGGCAGCTTTCGGGCGGCCAGCAGCAGCGTGTTGCCATTGCCCGAGCGCTTGCCATGGATCCGATCTGCATGCTCTTTGACGAACCCACCTCGGCGCTTGACCCCGAGATGATCAACGAAGTGCTTGACGTGATGGTGGAACTTGCTCACGAAGGCATGACCATGATGGTGGTGACGCACGAAATGGGCTTTGCCAAGAAAGTGGCCGACCACGTGATTTTTATGGATGCCGGAGAAGTCATTGAAAATCTTCCTTCGGACGAATTCTTCAATAAGCCGCACACGGAACGTGCTCAGAAGTTCCTATCGAAGATTCTCAACCACTGACCAGAAAAATTATTCGATCTATTTTTTTAGCCTTTCCGGGTCGCTCCTTCCCGGAAAGGCTTTTGTTTGCTCTCTATAGCCACAAATAAGCCATCGGCAACATGTCTTTGACAAGACATCGCCAGAAAACAGCCTTTGCTTGAAAAACTCAATCGGAAGATCCGTGCTTGCCTAATGTTCGGCATGGCTGCCTGCCACCGCACCGATGACCGTCGGCGCCGATCGCATCGCAAAAAGAAAGCCCAGAAAGACGAAAATGGCAAGTCCCCACAGGGACGCTCCCGCACCGATAACAGCCCCCAGCGCACCCATGGCCACCGGGAAGGTCGCTTTGCTTGAATTGATCAGCATCAGCCGCAGTCCGATCGCCTCCCCCGTGCGTCCCTTCGGAGCCAAACGGTAGACAAGCGACATCATGTTCGGAAGCGACGCACCAAGTCCCAAGCCCAACAGGAAAGCGCAGGCCATGAGCGGCAGTTGACTTTCAAAGAAGGGAAAGAGAACGAAGGCCAAGGCCGAAATCAGAAGCGTAAGCGCAATCATGATCCATTCGCGCATGTGCCGCATCAGATACGGCATCAGAAGCCGTACGGCAAAGGACGCCGCCGAGAAACTACCCAGCACCCAGCCGATGTCCGAAGGCGAAAGCTTCACGGATGCGCAGTAGACGGGAATCAACAAATTGCCTACTTCCCAGGCAACTGAAACGACGACGGAACTGACCAAGACCGCTCGCATGGGAGGGTCCTTGAAGAAGTCCATCACCTTTTGAGGATGCGTTCCCGCCGCCTTGCGAACACCATTGCCTCCTGCAGGAAGTACATGCCGCATAAACGGCAACAGACTCATCAGTCCCACAAAGATCGGAGCGCCCGCCACCCAACAATAGAAACTGGCAAAGCCAAAGTGCTCAATCATGTAGCCCGTGATGATCGGAGTAAGCAGACCACTTAAGGCCGTCACGATTGACAACAGCGTAAAGGCCAATGCTCGCGTTTCGTTGGTGGAGACGTCACCGGTCAGGCGCTGCACGACCGTATTGGTGAGCAAAAAAGCCGTGCCCACGAGAATGCAGGCAGCAAAAAGCGGCCCGAGTCCTGCAACCTTGGTCGGAAAAAGCAGCGTCGCTGCACCGGCCGATGCCGCACAAAAAATCGCCAGAACAAGCGACGGCCTGGGTCCCGAACGATCCAACCAACGTCCCGCCGCAATGGCGCCAAATGCAGGAAACAAAGCGACGCTGGCGAGCATCGCGCCGACTTCAAACGAACTTGCCCCGTGCGCTAGCGCATCAAGCGTCACGCAAAACCGCATGCCGGTCGTGCAGGAATGCATTACAAGCAGGACGAACAAAACCCGAGCGAGCTTTCCGTACATAGCGCTATCACCTAAAAAATGTGCTCAGTAGAGATAAACGCCTACTCACTCGATGGTACGCCCGAATTCAGGCTCAAGCAAAGGAAAAAGTCTCACATTCTGACTCTTCAGGACTCCTCACAAGATAATCTGCTGATATCAGAAAAAAAAATCGTTACCAACAGGATCATGTTGGGTCAACGACCTGCGATATACTCCGTTCGCAATGTTTTTTCAGGTGCTTTTCGGTACCGATTAAGCTCTAACCTGTTGAATTCATTTTTTTATCTACACATTCCATCCCACAAAATTTTTAGTATCCCTGCAATTTGGATTTTTTGAATAATGATCAGCGATCCTCTCAATGGCATGTTTTGGGATATCGGTATCGATTTCCAAATACCTTATTTCGGTGATACTGAAAAGGTGGCTTTTGTATTCAAAAAGAACCTGGCTGAAATCACCTGGAACTGCATGTCGACACTTGAGAACAATCCGTCAACACTTCCACAGACGCAGACGATTCTCAAAGGCCAGTCCGTTTCCGGTTTGAGTATTGACGACTTGCTTCAGGTTAAAAATTACGGCGACGGTTCAAGAGAGCTTATTCGTTTGTTACTAAACAAAGAATTTGATCTGACTGAGCAATGTGCTTGCGCAATTCATCGCTTTGTCGAATTTAAGGATGCTCTGGAATGGGGCGTGTTCCGCAATTTGGATCTCGGAATCCACGGTGTTGATTACACACCGCCGCATCACTCTGATCTTGTCGCTTTGGCTGCCCGGGGATTTCAGTTTCTGAAAACAGAAATCAAAAATCCGAAAGAAAGAGCCGTGGCTTTGTTCCTTTTCATGTCGCGGTCGCAGTTTTTCTTCGATGCCAACAAACGAACAGCCTCCTTGATGATGAACGGTTGTCTGATGCAAAACGGCTACTGGCCGATAACAGTTCTTAACCGCGATTCCGAAGAGTTCCACGAAAAGCTCGGGCGTTTTTACGAAACGGGCGATGCCAATGAAATGATGCGTTTTTTTGCCAAAATGGTAAAGAACCTCTATTCGATTCAGACCGAAGACGAGAGCCTCTGACGTAGCTACCGGCAAGGGCCGGCGGCAGTAAGGTTGTCTGCGGCAGCGTAAAAAACCGAAGGCGCATCACAAGCGTCTTGTCGCTGGATGCGTCTTCGGCAGTAGACAGGGTTAACTTCGGCGAAAGCCGTACTTACTGGCCGATTAGAAGTAGTGAACCAAGCCGAGAGAAGCAGCCGTACGGTTCGTAATGTTTTCGTCCTTGTTCAGCCAACCTTCGCCCTTGGCCCAGGACACGACGGCGTAGCCCATCGTTCGGTTACTGAAGTAGTAATGGCAGCCCAGGCCCACGGCGTAACGCTTGAAATCGCCGTCCTGACCAGACGCGGCCCCTTCGAACTCACCATCCTGATACTGCACCTGAGCAAGCCAGTTGGCTGCGCCCACGGTATAGCGAACGCCCAGGAACCCCGAAATCGCATCGTAGCCGTCGGAACTTTCGGCTAGTCCGTCAATGTCGAAATCGTTCCAATTGGCATCACTGATGCGACGGTAGTTTGTGATGTAGTTCATGCCGGCATAGAGAGTCGTGGCTGCTCCGCCCGGCGTCCAAGTGGCCGCAAGCTTGAAGCTGTACGCATCTTCGAAATTCTTCGTGTCAGCATTGTCGCCATAAAACTCAGCTTCAACCGCACCGATCACCTTCGTGTTGACGCCGTCCCAGCGCAATGCGATGTTAAGCCACTTGCTGTTATTGACCCAGCGAGCGTCTTCCTGATCCTCTTCATTGGTGAGTGAATACTGTACGCCGAGCTTAGCGCCTGCATACGTAGGCGAAACGTAGTAGATCGTATTGCTGTGTACGTTCCAGACATTAACCTGAGAGGCCTGAATACCTGCGTCAACGTAACCGGTTTCAAACGGCTCAAAGTCCCAGTACCAGGAAAGCGAACTCATGCCCGAAGAAAAACCACCCACACGACCGAAGCCCAAAGTGCCCCAGTCGCCCGTGAGATAAATCTGCGATTCGCGGTTAAAGATCTTACCGTCTTCACCCTGCACACCGATGTCGCTGTTAAAACCCGCTTCCAAAATAAAACCGAGGGTCAAGTTATCGCCCAGAGCTTCGGTGCCTTTAAACCCGAAACGAGGACCGGCATAGCTGCCGGAAGTCATGGCAAACGAGTCGTCGCCACCTTCGGTGTGCTGATAGGTAAAGCCCGTGTCGATGACGCCGTAGAGCGTTACGTCCGCCGCCAAGGTTGCGCCGGAGAGTGCGCCCAAAACCGCAACTGCGGTGAGTGTCTTTTTCATGATGTGGTTTGATTTGCGAAGATTCGACTTTCCCATGCGGGTCCCCGGCTTAACGTCAGGAACCCGCAGAGAAAATCAGGAGAAACAAAGGGTGTGAATTATGACTGAATTATTTCAGCGTAGCCGGATCGAGTGTACGGAGGAACTTAATGCCGTTGTTGATGTCAGGCGTGTAGATGCGATCCTTTGAAACGAACGGAACCGACTTGCGATAAGCCTTCAGGAACTTGGTGGTGCCTTCGCCCATCTTCTTGCCGTCCTGCATGCGCATATCCATAGCCTGCGTCGTGTGCAAGGCTTCGTAGCTGTAAATTTAGTAGCCATCTTGCTCAAGCGATCGGCAGTCTGGTTGACGTTGCTAAACGTTTCTTCAATGCCGATCGAAGTCGGAACGCCATAGCCCATGACGCTGTTGATAAGACCCATTGCTTCAGCGTAGAGACCGGACATGGACTGAGCGATGTTGGCAAATCCGTCGCCGCCTTTGTTTTCCTTAGCCACGAGGTACGTCGGCAGATTGGTGCGATGCGTATCATCGAGCTGCGTGGTACGCCAAGCTGAGGTATGGATCACTTGAGCCAAAGCGCGGCCGACGCTTTCGAGCTGGACAGCAAGCTGCGTGTTGTCGAAGTTCGAGCAGGAGTTCACAAAGACGTTCTTGCCGCCGACCTGCATGGCCTTGATGGCATCCGAGTTGCTATACCACAGATCATTGCGGCCGCCCACGTTTACGATCGGGTTGTCGGTCGTGTGCTTGAAAAAGCCAAATAAACTACTTGCGTAACCGCACATCCGAGCCCGTGAATCGAAACGATTTCGTCACGGGCTCGTGTGTTGCGGACCGTTACACTCCGACGGAGTTGTTATGCGTCTTGCAACGAGAGTAGAGTTGCGCTTCGCGTGAGTGTCGATTACCGCTTCCTTTGTCTAGCGACAGCGCAATAGAGCCTCACGCAACAGAATCATCCGCTCTTCCAGCCATGTCCTCATCAGCCATCAAAGCAATTTTCACGAAAACTTTTGTCGCCATCTCGCTCATCAACATGCTCGGTTTGGCGGGCTACTACGCTATTTTCGTTGTCAGCACACAGTTTTTGTCGGAAGTGTTTCATGCCTCAACCGCTGTCGCGGGGCTTGCAACGGGCATCATTGTGATCGGCTGTCTTGTCGGGCGTTTTTTTACGGGCAGTATTGTTCACTCGGCAGGATATCGGCGTGTGCTTTTCTGTGGTGTCGTGCTGTACCTATTAACAAACGCAGCTTACTTTTTTGCCGACACGCTTGCATTGATTTTCCTGGTGCGTTTCGTCTCCGGCGTGGCCGTCGGCATCGTAGGCACAGTCACCGGCACGATCGTGGCGGTTGTTGTTCCTTCCCAGTTTCACGGCCGCGGGATTGCATATTTCTCCATGAGCACAGCTTTGGCACTGTGCTTTGGGCCGTTCATCGGCATTGCACTGGTTGACACGCTCGGTTATGAGGGAATCTTCGCGATCGGTACCGCCATGGCGTGCGTCAACTTGTTACTCGTTCCATTCGTCAAAGTCACGGCCCAACGCAGGCTTGACCATCACAAACTCTCGCTTGCCGACTTTATTGAACCCAAGCTCATTCCATTCAGTCTTCTCGTCTGTGTCGTGTGTTTGGCCTGGGGCAACATTCAAGCGTTTATGGCAGCCTATGCGCGGACTTTTGATGTCGTTGCGGCCGCCTCTTCTTTCTTCCTGGTCTACGCCATCGCAATACTTCTTTCTCGTCCGTTTTCAGGAAAAATCTACGATGCTCACGGAGCACCGATCATCCTCTACCCTTCTCTTATTTTGCTGACAGCCAGTTTGGCGCTTCTGTGGGGCGTACATGAAGGTTGGTCCGTTTTGTTGGCCGGCGCTCTGGCCGGTCTCGGATTCGGCAACTTCCAGTCCGTAGCTCAGGTTTCGGCCATCAGCATGGTGTCCCGCGAGCGTTATGCCCAAGCGACAAGCACCTTCTACATCTTCTTTGATTTGGGGCTGGGTGTGGCGCCTTATCTTGCCGGCTATGTGGCGCCACACGTCGGTTACGACGGCATCTACGGCTTAAACGCTATCGTCGTGATGCTCTGCATCGTGTGGTATGCCGTGTTGCATATGCGCGGAGCGCTCTCCAAGCGTCCGTCTCTGGGGCAGGCAGTGGATTTTTCCAAGCGCGATTGATCAGAGGACAAGCTTCCTGCTCGTACCAGCATTTGCCCTCAGTACTTTGCATAAAAACACAACCGTACTGTATTTTTTATACAAAGTACACTCGTTTTTTGATGCGAACCGGAAGAGCTCATGATCTACAAGAACACGACGCCTAAAAAGGAACTTTTGCCATTGAGCCTGTACGAACTACAGGACAAGACGTCCGAGTAAAAACCGTATGTGCCGACTGGAGAGCTCTCGCGCGGCACGCTTTCCTCAAGAACGCCGGACGAAACCTGGAAACTTATCTGGCAAGGCTCCTTCTCGGGTGCTGTAAACAAATCGAAGCAAAACCGCAACGGCTTTTTCCGGAATCTACTCCAAGCCCAAGTCGAGCATGAGGCCATACAAACCGGCATCCGTAATTTGGCAAACTTTCAAAAGTTCCTGACGGTGTTGGCTTCACGCATAGGACAGGAGTTTCAACTCAATACCGTCGCCGCAGAAGCCAGCGTTGCCGCTCAAATCGCCAAACAATGGCTTTCAGTTGCAGAAAGCGCCGGAGTCATCTCCCCGCTACAAGCATTCCCGGGGAAACGGTCGTCAAGCGCCCAAAACTTTTCTTTACCGACACAGGCTTTGCCGCCTGGTTATGCAAAATTCCGTCCGCCGAAACTCTGAGCAAGGTCTACAACAGCGGCAGTTTCTTTGAGAACTTCGTCATCATGGAAATTCTCAAAAGTTGGATTCACAACGGTGAAGAGCCGCATTTCTATTACTACCGCGACACGCGCTTCAATGAAATTGATCTTCTGATTTTCGACGGCACGCACTACCATCCGGTCGAGATCAAGGCCACCGATTCGCCTCAAGCCGGCATGGTCAAGGCTTTCGACTGCATCAAAGGCAACACAGTCAAGCGCGGCTGCGGCGCACTGATTTGCATGGCCCCCAAAGCTCGGTATCTGAGTTCAGACGTCGTTGCCCACTCCGTTTGGAATATTTGATTGCCGATTTTCTCCGGTTGGTTTGTGAGCTAGCCGATGGGAACCTTGCTCAAACAAACGGAGACTTTCTTCAGCACGCTTGTATGGACTCACGGAGCTTTCCATTTTTGACTCTGCGGCTCGTTATTTAGCCTTGCGAGACAACATCAAACAGCTGCCACTCCAGCCAGCAGCCGGCGGCAAAGACATCGGTCATCCTTTTGCGAACATCGTCCGATGCCGCAGCTGCCAGTCTGTCCGCTAGTGCGGCAGCTTTCCGGGCAGATACATCCGCAGCCTCCGAACCCATTCCTTCAACCCAGTCTCGGAAAGGATTGCCCTCAATGACAGCACCCGGTCTCAACGCCTTCCCGAACTCATTCCATACCCAGAAGCATGGCAAAAGAGCCGCCATGGCGATCGCCGGTTCAGCATCCCGTACGCAACGCGACTCAAAATCTTGATACGCCAAAAGCTCCGGCAACGGAACAATCTTTAGGGGATCAATTTTCTGACCGATCAAGCTGCCTGCGTAATCAATTGTCCAAACGCGCATGTCTCTCGTTTCCTGAGCCCATTGCTTGAGCGCTTGAACTTCCTTTTCAAAACCGCGGCTACGAGATAAGCGAACAGCCAGATAATCAAGGCTCCTTGCGTAATTGTCGAGATAGCCAATATTCTGGCAAAGGTACGCAGCAAATTTTTCTTTTGCCAACGTACCTTGAAAAACCCCTTGCAAAAATGCGTGCCTCTTGACCGCCTCGAGACTTGGATTTGCTGCGGAAAAAGCTTCTGCACTCCAACCCGATTCGGGCAATGCTGCCGGTACGCTCCCGGCAGATACCAAACACGTCGCACAGAAAGCAGCTTTCAGACATTCTCGACGAGACAACATGACGGGCACCTCATTTACCGACATATACAACAAAAACCACTCGCGATTATTCACTATTTTTCTATGAGCTCACTATCTGCCGAACATTTTTTGTTAGGTCAACTCTTCTCAATTTGTAGTATAGCCCTGGCATTTAGCAGTATCAGAAAATCTGGTGAAGCCTGGTTACATGTTGATCGTGAACATAAAAAACACATCGATTCGGAGCTTGCGATGTCGTCGACCAGCCGATTTGGGATATCGACTCTGATTCTGCTACAAGTTAGAAAAATAACTGACAAAAGAACAACAAAGGCCGCATCCGATAAAAAATGGATGCAGCCTTGTACGTCTGGCAGCAATTTTCGTTTGTGCTTCAACGTTCCGGGTTGAACTTTGCGTCGTACTCCAGAAGGAACTTCGCCAAAGCCGGATCATTGAAATCAGCAAATAACGGTTTCCCTCCATCAAGAGCTCGGATCGCCTCCAGATCCTGATCGGAAAGCTCAAAGTCATCCAACGTCAGATTTTCAAGAAGACGCTCGCGGTGCACCGACTTCGGAATCGCAACGATGTTTTCTGCCATCAAAAAGCGCAGGGCTGTTTGCGCCGCCGTCTTGCCGTATTTGGCACCGATTTGCGTGAGTGTCGGATTCGTAAAGATGCCGTGCTGACCTTCGGCCAGCGGTGCCCATGCCATTAGACGCGTTCCATAGGAAGCCATCAATTTGCGCATGCTCTTTTGCTGTGTAAACACGTTGGCTTCCAACTGCACCACCGCAGGTTTAACGTCCATGTTTTCGGCCAAATCGACAAAGCGGGCATCGTAGAAGTTGCTCAAACCGATGGCTCGCACTTTGCCGGCCGCCAGAGCCTTTTGCATAGCTCGATAGGTGCCGTAGTAGTCTCCGAAAGGTTGATGGATCAACAACAGATCAATGTAATCGGTCTGAAGCTTTCGAAGCGATTCATCAATGCTCTTGACCGCGCGCTCGTCGCCGGCATTGGAAATCCACACCTTGGTCACAAGAAAGAGCTCTTCGCGAGGAATACCGCTTGCCCGCCAAGCACGACCGACACCTTCTTCGTTGTAATAGGCCTGCGCCGTATCGATCATGCGGTACCCAACGTCAAGCGCGTTGCGTACAGCCGTTTCGCAATCTTGCGGCGCAATTTGAAAAACTCCGAAACCTTGCAACGGCATCTCGACGCCATTATTGAGCGTAATCGTTTTCATGGTGTTGCTTCCTCTTCATTCGTGAATCTTGTAGGTGCCGATTGCACGGACGGTTGCGAGATCCATGTCGTCGTAAATGGGACTCTTCTTTTCATCCAAAGCAGAAATCGCAGTCATTTCCGCATCAGTCAATCTGAAATCGAAAATGTTGAAGTTCTCTCGGATACGATCCACGCGTACGCTCTTGGGAATCACGACCACGCCGCGCTGATTGAGCCAACGAAGAATGACAGCGGCAACGCTTTTGCCGTGAGCTGCCGCAATGTCTTTGAGCACCGGGTGGACAAAAACGCCCTTCTGTCCCTCTGCAAAAGGCGCCCAGGCCTCGTGAACGATGCCTTCTGCCTTCAAAAAGGCATTGGCATCCTGCTGCTGTTGGAAAGGATGCGTTTCGATCTGATTGACCGCGGGTTTGATTTCGTTGTGCAGAAACAAGTCCTGCAAACGTTCGTTGGAAAAACTCGTCACGCCGATCGCACGAATGCGACCTTCCTTGTGCAGACGCTCAAGTGCGCGCCAGGCTGCGTAGTAGTTGCCGTAAGGTTTGTGCAGCAGATACAGATCAATGTAATCAAGCCCAAGTTCCGACAGAGAACGATCAAAACCGCGCAACGCGTCGTCGTATTCATAGTCCTGAACCCACAGTTTGCTTGTCACGAAAACGGATTCACGCGGCAGACCACTTTCGCGGATCGCCTCGCCCACTTCGCGCTCGTTGAAGTAGCTAGCTGCCGTGTCAATCATGCGGTAACCGACTTCGAGTGCTTGAAGAACCGCTTGCTTCGTTTCACTTTTTGCAATCTGATAGACTCCAAATCCAACAGACGGCATCATGACGCCGTTATTCAGACGCACTTCCTTCATCTTGATCAATTCCTTTTTCTTTCATGGTTTCACGCGACTATCATCGCTTGTTACACGCCTGAAATCCTAGGAATTTTCTGTTGTTGCCGGAAGAGCCAAATCAGAGAAAAAATTTCACTTTTCGTGGTTTTTCAGTTGAGCCATGCAAAACGACACTGAATCCAATACAACCGAATTCGATGCCGCCTTACGCCTCTATGGCGATTTATCGATGATGGTTCGCGACATCGGTTCATCTCGCATCATGCACATCGTGCTCACGCAAGGAAGTCTGAGTTTCTTGCACCAAACCACGCGCTACAACGCCGCACCCGGCGACTACATCATTCTTCCCAACGCGGCACTTGCGCAGGACTTTGCAGCTTCCGGCGACTTCAAGGCGCTCCTTTTTTCGCTGTCTCCCTCCATCGGCAATCGACTGGCAATTCGCTCCAACTACGGCATCATCGGTCACCTGTCCTTACTGCAGAACCCCGTGATGCGCCTTTCTCAGCATGACTTCGAGCGTTGCCGATCCGATATTGAGCGGCTTTTTGAGCGAACTCGTGACACGAAGCACTACTTTCACGACGAAATGGTGGGCCATCTGTTGGCCGCGCACATCCTCGACCTGTATAACATTCACGCACGAAACTGTCTGCCCGAAGACTTTCCGTCACGCGCTGCGGAATTGCTGCGCCGCTTTACCGAAGAGTTAGCCAACGGCAGTTTTCGTCGGCACCGCAATCTTGAGTGGTACGCCGAAAAGCTCTGCGTGACGCCTCATTACCTCTCGGAGATCTGCCGACGCGCAAGCGGACGCAGTGCGGGTTACTTTGTTGATCTCTTCACTTTGCAGGAAGTTGCGCGGCTTCTTTCCGACAAGCGTTTATCGATTGCGCAGATTGCCGACGAACTGTCGTTTTCATCGGCGTCGTACTTCACACGGTACGTCAAGAAGCACTTCGGTATGTCACCAAAAGCCTTCCGCAAGGCCGGAACGCTTTGAAACTCACTGACGAAACAAGCGGCTCTCCCACACTGAGAAAACCGCTTGTCCGAACACGAATTTTGTTCGGCTAAGCAACAAAGCTCCACAGAGCCAGAAGCACAACCTGACCCGAGAGAATTCTCAAAAACATCGCCAACGGATAGACGGTTGAATAAGCGATCGCCGAAGAGTCCTTCTCAGAAATCGTATTGGCGTACGCCAACGTCGGAGGATCGGTCGTCGCACCGGCAAGAAGCCCGACGATCAGGTGATAGTTCATTGAGAACTTGAGGCGCGCCACGATTCCCGTGATGATGAGCGGAACAACCGTAATAATCAGCCCCAACGCCACGTAGAGCACACCGTTGCCCTCAAGGAATGCGCTGACAAACCGATCGCCTGCGCTCAAGCCCACACTCGCTAAAAACAGCGCAATCCCCATTTCGCGCAACATCAGATTGGCCGAGTGAGTTGTGTAAGTAATCAGCTTGAAGTGCGGTCCCCAATAGCCAAGCAGGATAGCCACGATCAACGGCCCGCCCGCAAGACCGAGTCGAAGCGGCACAGGCATGCCGGGAATTGCAATCGGCAAAAAGCCCAACAAGATACCCAACACAATGCCCAAAAAGATTGAAATGATGTTGGGGTGATCCAGCTTTTGCACCTGATTACCCAAACGATCGGCCAGACGCTCAATGGATCGTTGCGGACCAACGCAATAGACCTGGTCGCCCATCTGCAAATGCAGATTCTGGTACGGAAACAGCGTCATGCCGGCTCGAAACACGCGCGTGATATTGACGCCGTCGTAGCGGCTCAAATGCAGCTCACCCAAACGCATTCCGTTGACCTGATCCTTTGAGATCAGAATATTGCGGGCAATCAGAGGCGAATGCGCCGTGGCAAGATCAATGTCCTTTTCTTCCTGACCAAAGAAGGCAACAATGGCCGCCTTGGACTCAGCTCCGGCAACGATCCTCAGCTTGTCGCCCACAAAAACCTGTGTGTCCGGGCTGGGACTTGTGATCACGCCGTCGTGCAAAACGCGCGAGCAGATGAAGGGCCGACCGATGAAGTCTCGGATGGTGCGCATCGCCTGACCGTTGATGCCGGCGTTGGTCACGGCGACGTGAAAGAAAATCGGAGCGTCACTGTTGGCGCTCGCCTCTTCTTCCCAATGCCGGTCTTCTTCCTTGAGATTGATGCGAAACATCTTTCTCAAGATCACCGCCGTGGCAATGATGCCCACCACGCCCAACGGATAAGCACAAGCATAGGCAATGGCAATGTTTTCGCCTTTGTAGCCCAGCATATCGAGCGCTTCTTGTGTTGCACCGAGGCCCGGCGTATTCGTCACGGCACCGAAGTGAACACCGAGCATTTGAGGTAGTGTCACCGTACCTTGCAAAAGGAAAAAGAGAGCTACGGTCACTACCAGACTCAAGCCCACCGCAAGGAGTGTCAGAAGATTGAGTTGCACCCCGCCGCTTTTAAAGGACGAGAAAAAAGACGGCCCGACCTGAAGGCCAATGAAAAAGACAAAGAGGATGAGCCCGAAGTCACGCAAGAAGTTAAGAACAGTACCGTTGACGGTGACGCCGGCGTAACTCACACCCAGAGCAACGAAAAGAACACATGTGACGCCCAGAGAAATACCGAAGACTTTGATGCGTCCCAAGGCCATACCGAGTGCAATCACCATGGAATACACCAGCAAAATATGACCGACCGAATCGGCATCCGTCAGAAGTTGCATTAACCAATCCATGGTCATCTCCAGTTCGTCTTTTATTCTGTCGTTTGCGATTTCAATGACAGCAAAAACAACCTGTTCAGTGTTGATATTCTAAAAAAACGCATGCGCCCGGAATCAAGCAGCATGCGTTTGAGGAACAAAAAAGACTTCAGCTTTGTTGGGTTGAGATGATCACTTCCAGCCGTAGAACTCGGTCACCGTCTTCCAGGCGATCTCACGCAGGAATTTGGCCGTTTCGGGAGCCAACGGTTTTTCGCATTCGCCCAGATAGTTGATATCGGCAGGAGTGCGGTGGAACAACGTGGAGTACAACACAGCACCATAGAGATAACTGCCGGCGGCCGACGGATGACTCTTATCTGGCATGTACATCACGAGATCGGGCTTAGTCTTGCGAACTTCCGCAAATGCCAGACCCACCGGAACAACCATCATCTTGGCCTTGTTGGCTATTTCGATTGTGTTGTCGGCAAGCTTGCGAATATCGTTGGGCTTGTCCTGCTTGGTCCACGTCATGACAAGAAGCGGCGTGCTGCCGGCGTTGCGAATCGTGTCAGCGTGAGCAACCGCATACTTCTCGAAATATGGAAGACGTTTCTTGGACGTGGCTGCAGCCGAATGGCCTTGCAGAAGCACCACATCGAACATGGGCTTTTTCAACTTGCCGTCTTCAACAATTGCGTACGGATCCTGTTCGTGCGGCTTGAGGTAATAAGCCACATCGTGGAAAGACAAAGCGCCGGAGCTGATTGTCAGAAGGCGCGTCTTCATGTTCTCCTTCGGAGTCCCTGCTCTCATCATCCCGCGCAGGTAGGTATGGACACCACAGTTGTAGAAGGAGTACGAATTGCCGATCAAAAGAGCCACTTTCGGCGAGGATGCGAGCGGCGTGGTGACTTCGGGCTTAACAGAGTTATCCAAAGCCATCGCGGAGCCCATCGTCAGACATCCGGCCAAAAGGCAAGCGGTCGATTTAAAAGAAAAACGCATTTGCAAACCCTCGAAAAAAGTGGGCGGCGTGCCTGCCTCCGATTCTGACGGCAGATATATCAGACCGGCGGCAGACACAATGGAGCTTTGATTAGATTAGAACTTATGCACCAGACCAACTGCAATCTGATAACGCGTCAGATCACCGTCGCCATTGGATGCATTGTTATCCTTGTCGATAGCATCCTCGCCATGCAAGTGAGCAACCACACCGTAGATGCTGGTGCGTTTGCTAAACGGATAGGTGTAACCTGCGCCAAGAGACCAGTAGCTGGCGTCTTTCCCAAGGTTAGGACCAAGTTCCTGACTGTTTTCACCATCCATGTAGATAGCACTCAGGCGGACAAGGCCCTTGCCAGCGGGAATTGTTGCGCCCAACAGATAAAAGTTGGCATCGAAATTTTTAACCGTATCACCCGAGGCATCAATTCCATTGATAGTCACGTTTTGCAGACAACCGATTCGATCCAAATTCCAACCGCGCTGATAGCCGGCCATGATTTTGGCAACACCAAAATCGTAGTAAGCCCCCAGATAGAGCGTAGTGGGGTTTTCCTCTCCTTTGGCTTTGTCGCTTGCCTTGGCAACGGTCTGTTCTGCGCCAATCATCAAACCGACATTACCACCCTTCCAGTCAATGGATCCGCCCCAGAAACGCTCGTTGTCAGTCCATTCTTGAGCTTCTTCTTTTTTGGTTTGAGTGGATGCAGCTGCCAAGACGGTAAAACCTGCAAACTTCGGGGACTGATAGAACACAGCGTTATCGATACGACCGCCCTTACCGTAGAAAAGCAGACCGGCATCGCCATACGTCACACCGAAGGGAGTAAACGGACGAATACGCGTAAACTGATCGGAACCAGACAGAGGTTTACCGGAACGACCGAAGGCGATTTCACCGAAGGAGTCGTTTTTAAGAGATAAGGTCATTTGGCGACCAAAAATACGGTCCCCGCACGAACTGCAAAACTCACCGGTATCGGATTCAATGCCCGACTCCAGATGAGCCCTAACAGTCCAGTCTGCGTTAAGCTTTTCTGTGGCCTTGATACCCCAGCGGCTCCCGGTTGTGTGACCGGACGTCATCTGGAAATTGTCTTTACTGTCACCTGAATTAATCGTGTACATCATGCCCGTGTCAAAACGGCCAAACACTTCAACTTCGGTGGCTTGTGCCATGCTCATCGTGGCGGCTGCCATCGCCACAGCAAGGGCAATTTTCTTTGCTCTAAACATTTGATTCTCCTTAGGTTTTGATTGGAGCGTCTCGAGCTTAGAAAAAAAGCAAGGGGGGGGGCAATGGCAGTTACGCAAGCTTATTTTGTGATTTACGCAAAATAATTTCTCGCTATCAACTGAAGAAAGTGTCAAAAAAACGAAACTCAGGTGCGATAAAGCATGTTTCGATCGTACTTCCGACTGTCTTTAGGCAAACCGACGACGTCAGAGACCTGAGCCTCGTAAGAATCAAACAGTCGCTGCATTTCCTTGGCGTACCACTCTAAGAAAATTCGTACGCGCTTCATGTGCCAGGCTTCATGGCTTGCCACGATGAAACACTCCACGGGCGGATGAAACCAACCGGGCAAAATGGCAACCAGACGGCCGGCCAAAAGATCCTCGTAAATCTGCACCAACGGCATATCCACAGCCACGCCCATCCCTTCAAGAAGCGCATTGCGGATTGCCAAAATGTCAGTAGAACGGATGCAAGAAGCGTAAGTAATGGGGACGGAACGATCCCCGCGATACAAAACTTTTGTTTCCTCTCGTACAGGGCCGTTGTAGACAAGCCCCGTATGCTGACGAAGACTCACGGGATCAATCGGCATGCCGTGCTTTTGGATGTAACCTGGGCTTGCGACAGGCAAATAAACGTTGCGTCCGCGGCTCATATAGCAAAGGCCGGGCAATGTCGGCTCCCCCGTAATGGTTGCCACATCACAAAGTCCTTTTTGGACATCGGCGGGCTTCAGACCTCCCAATATTTCAACGGTGATGTCCGGGTGGATGTCATGAAACCGCTGCAGAAGCGGCGTTAAGCGACGCGCCGCAAAACCGGGAGCCGACGACAGCCGAATATTACCCGTGAGAGCACTGTTGTCGTCAATGATCTTCTGCATAAGTGAGTCGTGCGCCCGCAAAATCTGCGTCATGCGCCTGACCACCATCCGGCCCGTTTCGGAAAGTTCCATCGGCCGGGAATTACGCCGAATGAGATCGCACCCCAGCGCCCTTTCCAGAGCCGTAATACCTCGTGAGATATTGGAAACGTCAACCTCAAGCAGGTTTGCGGCCGCGAGAAAAGTTCCCGTTTTGGAAAACGCAATCAGATAGCGCCATGCCGTCAAGTCATCCAGTTTTGTCACCTCAGCCTCCCCTTTTCTAAGGCCTTATGACATCGCATTTTCTCATACTTTGCGAAAGACGCAAAACTCATTTGTTCAAAAGCGTTTGTACTGTTTTGCTTGGCAGTTGATACTACTGTCGATTCAGAAAAAAGAGCTTTTTTGGGAGCTACAAAAAGTGATTCACGACGAGTTTTACTGGATTTCTCAGATCAACAAGGCAAGTGTGGTATCAAACAGCGAAGAACAACTGCTTGACGAAACCACAGCAAAACTTGCTGCGCGTGGCATTGTGACGGTGGAGCAGCAAGCCGAAGCGGACACTTCCAAACGCGTCAAGAAGTACATCGCTTATGAACCGATGGTGATTGCAGCCACGGGTCCCGAAGTGACGATTCTGCACGCCGGGCGCTCGAGTCAGGACATTCTCTCCACGATGCGCGTGGCCATCTTGCGCGAACAAACGATAGCGTTGTGCGAAGCGCTTGATGCTGTGATTGGAAAGATTCTTGCTCTGGCCGAAGAACACCGCGACACGGTCGTGCCCAACTACACCAACGGTGTGGCAGCCCAGCCCAACAGTTACGCACACTATCTGCTGGGATTTGCCGCGGCTTTCCTGCGCGATCGAGAACGACTCAATCAGTGTCTTGTGCGCTACAACGAGTGCCCGATGGGAGCAACCGTGTTAAACGGCACAGGCTGGCCTCTGAACCGTGACACGATGGCCAAACTTCTCGGGTTTGACCGTCCGCGCCTCAACGCCTTTGACTGCACGTGCGAAACACCCGTTGACTTTGCGCTCGAAGTGTCGTCCGTTGCGGCTTTCATAGGAGTGCACGTCGGCTCCATGATCAACGACATCATGGTGCAGTACGCCCAGAGCCGTCCCTGGATTATTCTTCAGGAAGGCGGAGAAAACACGTATGTGTCCTCTGCCATGCCGCAAAAGCGCAATCCGGGGCTCATGAACAACTGCCGCGGCGACGCAAGTGATGTCGTTTCTGAAATGACCGCGGTCTTTACCCGCGTGCACAACCTCGTGCCCGGCATGGTCGACGGCAAGAGCGTGGCCAAGAACGGCCGCATGACAAAGGCCGCCATCTCCATGCTCGAGCGCTTTCTGAAGGTTTTGAACGCCCTTCGCATCAATCCGGCGCGTGCGCTTGAAGAATTGAACAGCGACTGGACGGCTTCTCAGGAAATCGCCGATCGTTTAATGCACGACCACGGACTGCCTTTCCGCATCGGCCACCATGTCGCCAGCCGCATGGTTTCCTGGGCACGCGCCAACAACGTTTTGCCGCAGGACTTCCCGTATGAACAGATGCAGCGCATCTACGTTGAAGAAATTCGCGAAGAGTTCCCGGAAGGTCCCGAGGTGCTCCCCATGAGCAAAGAGGAGTTCCTCGATGCGCTTGACCCGCGCAAGATCATTGCCAACCGTAAGACCAAGGGCAGCGCCTCTCCCGCTGAGGTTGACGCGATGATTTCCGGGTTCACTGAAACGCTGAAAGAAGAACAAGCCAAGACCGGCGCTTTGCGTGCCAAGGTCGAAAAAGCGATCGGTGAGCTCGAAGTTGCCTTTTCAAAATTTCTTTGATTCCAAAACTTAAGGAGATCACACTATGTCTTCGGTATTGCCACTGATTGCCGTGATCGTAACGGTGATCGCAGGCTGGGCGCTCATCAAGCGCGTTCAGACGCATATGGTGCTGTTGTTTGCTGGCTTGGCTATCCTCATTTGCGTGGCCTTGGCCGGCACGGGCTTCCTGCCCAAGGGAGTCAAACCGTCGGGTTTCTGGCTTTTTGACATCTTTGCGACCTTGAAGTCAATTGCCACCAAACAGAGTTCGGGCATCGGCTTTCTTATCATGACCGCCGGCGGCTTTGCTGCCTACATGGACCGTATCGGTGCGGCCAAAGCGCTCGTTGACGTGGCAGTCAAACCTCTGTCGGCACTCAAGGCACCGTATCTTGTGCTGGCATTCGGCTACATCGTCGGCCAACTGCTCGTAACCGTGATCCCGTCGGCCGCTGGTCTGGCAATGCTCCTTTTGGTGGCATTGTTCCCGATTCTCAAAGCTGTGGGCGTTTCAGCCGCAGCCGCTGCTGCCGTCATCGGCACCTCGGCCGGCATGACCTTTGCACCGACGGCAGGCACCGCAAGTCTGGCTGCCAAGGTGGGCGGTCTTGATCCGATCATCTATCTCGTTCAATACCAGCTTCCGCTGGCTGTTCCGACCTTAATCGTTGCGGCGATTGCACACTACTTTGTGCAACGTTATTACGACAAAAAGAATGACGATCAAGTCGCTGAAGTTGTCGAGGTTAAAAAAGTTGATGTCCCCGTCGTTCCGAAGTGGTACGCCTTCTTCCCGGTTCTTCCGATCGCCCTGCTGATTATCTTCTCCAAGCTCGTCGTTACCTCGGTCAAGCTCGATACGGTGGCTGCTCTCTTCATGGTGTGGGTGTTTGTGGTGATCGTCGAATTGATCCGCCTGCGCGATGTCAAGAAGATCTTCAAAGACGGCATGGCCATGTTCCAGGCCATGGGCAAGATGTTCACGGGCATTGTGGCCCTGATCATCTGCGCTGAGTTCTTTGCGACAGGTCTTAAGACTTCTGGCCTCATTGACGTCATCATCAATTCGGCCAACGGCGTGGGTGCCGGTATGGGCGTGATGACGGTGATTCTGACGGCCATTGTGTCGTTGGTAACGTTCCTCACCGGTTCCGGTGTCGGTGCCTACTCCTCGTTCGCCTCTCTGGTTCCGGACGTGGCGGCCGGTTTCGGCGGTTCCGTTGAAGCCCTGGTCACCCCGATGCAGTTTGCAAGCGGCATGATCCGCGCCATGAGTCCTGTGGCAGGCGTGATCATTGCTGTGGCCGGTGCCGCAGGTGTCTCGCCCATGGCCATCGTACGCCGCACCTGGATTCCGATGACTCTCGGTTTGATCACGACTTTGATCTTTAACCAGATCTTCTTCGGTTAATCTCAAAACAGCTATTAAGCTAGGCCCGCTATCCACTCCTTTGGACAGCGGGCCTTTTTTTTGAAGGAATGTAGAACATGCAAAAAATTGCGTTCCTACTTTCGGCTTTTCTTGTAACCAATTCGGCTTATGCCGCTTCAGCTAGCATCTCCACACAGACTGAAGTTTGGTTTTCTCCTCAAGGCGGTGCCCGCGATGCGATCCTTGAATCCATCGCCGGTGCTAAAAAAGAAATTCACGTCGGCGCATACAAACTTGAGGACAAAATAATCGCCCAAGCGCTTGTCGACGCCAAAGACCGCGGCGTTGAAGTATCGATCATCCTTGACAAGAAGAAAAGCAAGTACAAGACCAGTCTCAAAAAATGGCTTGTTGAAGCTCACGCGCTTTCCCATCGTGATTTTCTACAGCGACTACATGACCACACATCCGCACAACGACTACTGGCGGGCAGCATCTGAAATGGCTGACCTCTTTGCTGCTGTGGTCAACCGTCACGGCGGCGATGCGAAAGTGATCCGTCTGCCCGATATCGGCATTCGCGGCAATTCTCACTTTCCGTTTGCCGAAAAGATAATCAAGAGATCGCCACAGTACTCAAAGAATGGCTGGAAGAAAAGCAACTCGACTATCGTCGAAGATAATGATGGCTGATGAGCAAAACGCCCGGAAATTCTCATGCGAGAATGAACTGTCCCCAGAAAGCGAGACACTTTCTGGGGACATTTTT
>UMCR01012542.1_pt1 | contig 25766 bp, 9 predicted proteins | sample 1964301 | NCBI WGS metagenome assembly UMCR01 (sample SAMEA4835975, study PRJEB28245) | human gut metagenome | biome: gut microbiome; material: fecal sample | place: Denmark | collected 2008
TATGAGAAAAAATAAAATTCTGATACTGGCTTTACTGGCTTGTCTTTGCATTCCGGTCGGAGCACAGAATACGGACAATGGCAACATAACAGGTGTTGTTGTTGATAAATGGGGAAATCCTGTATATGGAGCATCTGTCTATGTGGTAGGTGTACCGGACAACAGGGTGGAAACCGATAAGGATGGTAAGTTTGAGATAGCCGCTGAAGCGGGAAAGAATTTACAGGTTGTGACGGTTGACAAAGGCTCGGCTATTGTTGAGGCGGCAACCGGAAAGACGATGACGATTCGGATGGATTATGCAGGGCAAATGATTGACGTCGGTGCCAACCGGACGTTCAGTCGTCACGAATCGACCGCTGCTGTTTCTACGGTTTATAACGAGGACTTCAATAAACGAGCTTCTAAAAATGTATCTAACTCGTTGTTCGGACAAGGGGCGGGGTTGACAACCTTACAGAATGCCGGTAATTATGCATCAGTAGAACCGACCTTTTATGTGCGTGGTTTGCAAAGTTTGTCAAGCAGTTCGCCTTTAGTTTTGGTGGACGGATTGGAACGTGATATGAGTCTGGTAACTCCTGAAGAAGTGGAGTCCGTTTCAATATTAAAAGATGCGGCCGCTGTTGCGTTGTATGGATATAAAGGTGTAAACGGTGCCATATTGATTACAACCAAGCGTGGTAAATACAATGCCAAGGAGATTACATTCACTTACGATCATGTGACGAATTTTCAGTCGCGCCATCCTAAATTTGTAGATGCCGCTACCTATGCCGAAGCTGTGAATGAAGCACGCGGTTATGAAGGGTTGAGCGCTCGTTACACTCCCGAAGAGGTGGATGCTTTCCGTTATGGTGCGGGTAATGGTGGTGCTTCTCATCTATATCCTTATATCTATCCTAATGTCAACTGGATGGACGAGACTTTTAAAGATACAGGTATTTCTAATAAATATACGATTGAATTTCGTGGTGGCGGTTCCAAGTTTCGTTATTATACAATGGTCGGTTTGTTGACTGACAAGGGGTTTGTGAAAAGTCCGAATGAAAACGACGGCTATTCTACACAGAATAAATACTCGAGAGCCAATTTGCGTACGAATCTGGATATTGACCTCACAAGTACAACCAAATTGAAATTGAACATTCTTGGTACATTGTCGGAATCCAGCCGTCCTGGTAACTCTGTTGATTTGTGGGATATGATTTATTCATTGCCGTCTGCTGCTTTTCCCGTGAAACTGGAAGACGGGACATGGGGAGGAAGTACTACATGGGCAGGGACATCGAATCCTGTAGCACAGTCACAGGGAGCAGCCTATAGTAAAGGGCATACCCGTAACTTATATGCCGACCTGACTTTGTCACAAGACTTATCCGGTTTCCTGAAAGGTTTAGGGGCAAACTTCCGTTTATCGTATGACAACTATTCTTCTATTTGGGAGAATCACAGTAAGACATATGCTTATGGTGGATATACCACGAGCTGGTCGGATAACGGTCCGTTCTATACTTACATTTCCGGAGGTGCTCCTGGTGAAATGTTGAAAGACGCCAATACGAACGATTGGGCACGTCAGTTCAATTTTGCCGGAAGCCTGGATTATGGACGTTCCTTTGGAAAATATGATGTATATTCCCAGTTGAAATGGGATTATGAATATCGCGACACTTACGGCTTGAATACCACTATCTATCGTCAGAATGTTTCCTGGTACACTCATTTGGGGTACGATAAGCGCTATTATCTTGACCTTGCATTGGTTGGTTCGCAATCCAGCTTGTTGGCTCCGGGACATAAATGGGCTTTTTCACCAACTGTTTCCGCTGCATGGGTGCTTTCGGAAGAAAATTTCTTGAAAGATGTTTCGTGGATTGATTTCCTGAAATTGCGTGCATCATTTGGTGTTATCAATGCCGATTATTTGCCTAAAGATGGAAGTACTACGATAAATAATTACTGGGATCAGATTTATACGACTACCGGTACGATGTATCGTTTTGACGAAGGATATGGTTCTGCATTCGGAAGTACATATATCAGTCGTCTGGCAACAGCTAATTCTACTCATGAAAAAGCGTTCAAGTATAATGTAGGTATTGATGCTACTTTGTTTAGAGGATTGAATCTGACGGTAGACGGTTATTATCAGAGACGAAAAGATATTTGGGTAGCTTCCTCCGGACAGTATTCAGAAGTATTGGGTATGGATGCCCCATTCGAAAATGCCGGTATCGTAGATAGTTGGGGTACTGAAATAGGGTTGGATTATACAAAACGAATGGGTGATGTTGTATTCAATGTCGGCGGAAACTTTGCGTGGAACCGGAATGAAATCAAAGAACAACTGGAAGAGCCCCGTATATACAAAAACTTAGTGCAGACAGGTAATCGCCTGAATCAGGTATATGGCTTGATAGCCGAAGGTTTCTTTAAAGATGAAAAGGATATTGCGGACAGTCCTACACAAAATTTCAGTACGGTAGTACCGGGTGACATCAAATATAGGGATGTAAATGGTGACGGTATCATTGATTCCAATGACCAGACTGCTATCGGTTACAGTACCGCCGTACCGGAAATATATTACTCATTCCATTTGGGAGCTGAATGGAAAGGACTAGGCTTTGATGCCATGTTTCAGGGGACTGCCAATTATTCCGCAGTACTGAATACGAAGAGTATGTTTTGGCCGTTGATAAACAATACGACTCTCTCTAATCATTATTATGAGAATCGTTGGACACCGGAAAATCAGAATGCCAAATATCCCCGTTTGAGTTCACAGAGTAATGCCAACAACTACCAGACCAATACAATCTGGCTTGCTGACCGTTCATTCCTGAAACTGCGTAACTTGGAGGTATATTACAAATTCCCGAAAGCTCTGTTGCAGAAGACAAAAATACTGGGTAGTGCCAAATTGTATGTTCGCGGAGTAGATTTACTTTGTTTCGACAAGATTGACGTGGCGGATCCTGAATCTTATGGTGCGACAAATCCGCTGAATAAAAGCGTGATAGTCGGTTTGACAATTGGTTTTTAATCATGAAAAACAAAGCGAAAGAATGAAACTGAATAAATTAATATATGGTGTCTTGAGTTGCTTTTGCCTCTTTTCCTGCGCGGATCAGATGGAGTATAAAGAATATAGTAATTATGATGCGGATTATGTAAAACGTACCTTCGGAGATGTGGGTGGACTGGTCGCCAATATCTACTTGGGACTGGATACCGATTTCGGCAACTATAGCGGAGCGATTTTAGGATCGGCAACCGATGAATCGGAATATGCTTATTCGGGCAACCAAATCGAAGATTTTTATAATGGTTCGTGGAGTCCGACCAATGCTAAAAGTAGTATGTGGACTACTTGCTATACACAAATAGCAAACTGCAACCTTTATTTGGATGAATTTACGGGATTGACTTTTTCCGATTATGAATTAATCTCGGATTATAAGCAGGAAATGTTCCGTTATAACAATTACCAATATGAAGTCCGCTTCCTGCGTGCATACTATTATTTTTATCTGGCACGACAGTATGGAGCTGTCCCTTTTACCGATCATGTATTGACGACTGGCGAGGTTAATTCTTTAGAACGTCGTCCGGCAGAAGAAATTTTTGATTATGTAATCTCTGAATGTGATGCGATTAAGGATTTGATTGTCGAGGATTATGGTAAACTGGGAGATATGGCTCCTTCCGGTGAATCACTTGAAACTGGACGTGCCAATAAAAGAGCGGTTCTGGCTTTGAAGGCACGCGCGGCTTTGTATGCTGCAAGTCCTTTGTTTAATACTAATAATGATGTAGAATTGTGGCATCGTGCCGCCATGGCTAATAAGGAGCTGATTGACAATTGTGAAGCAGCGAAGATGAAGCTGATAGATGATTATTCTGCATTATGGAGTGCGAGCAGTTACTCCGATGCTCTTGATGAACTGATTTTCGGTCGTCGCGCTACACGAACCACTAACTCTTTTGAAGGATATAACTTTCCTATTGGGTTGGAGAATTGTAAGGGTGGTAACTGTCCTACTCAAACATTGGTAGATGCCTATGAAATGCAGGCTACGGGATTACGGCCGGATGAAACGGCTGATTATGATTCCAGCCAGCCGTATTATGAAGGACGGGATCCCCGTTTCTATCTTACTATTGCCAAGAATGGAGATGAAAAATGGCCGAACTGGAATACTACTCCTTTGCAGACTTATCAGGGAGGCGTGAACGCAGAACCTTTGAGTGGCGGTACACCGACAAGTTATTATTTGAAGAAATATTGTCAGACGGCTGTCGATTTACGTTCTAGTACCGCATCTACAACATACCACACATGGATTACGTTCCGTTTGGGTGAGTTCTATTTAAACTATGCGGAAGCGCTGTTCAAATATTTGGAATTGAGTGGTCATGAAAAAGCTGCTGATATTACTACGGATGAGTTTACAATGTCTGCTGCCGCTGCTGTCAAGAAAGTCCGTGACCGTGCAAAGATGCCAGGATTCCCTACCGGTATGGCTAATGATGCTTTCTGGAAGAAATATCAGAATGAGCGTATGGTAGAATTGGCTTTCGAGGGACACCGCTTTTGGGATGTGCGCCGTTGGAAAGAAGGGGACAAACACTTCAAAAGCATAACGGAGATGAAAATTTCAAAGAATGCAGATACATATACATATACCCGCAAGACAGTCAATCGTCAGTGGGATGACAAAATGTATCTCTTCCCGATCCCTCAAAGTGAAAGGTCGAAGAATCCTAATCTGACGCAGAATCCGGGATGGTAAGCCATCTCCGGATTTCGAAAAGAGAATAGGATACTTATATGAAACAGATATTTATAGAATAAAAAACGGAGAAATGAAGAAATATTATATACTATGGGGATTATTCGGTTTGTTGGCTGTAACTGCCTGTTCGGACAATGATCCCGTTGTTGAAGTAAATAATGGAAACCAGACGGAAGAGGAGTTGCCGCCTCTGCCTACTGAAGTTATAACAGGTAGCCGTGCAATGTGGGTTAGTTACGACCCGACACCAAATGCTGACACCAATAACTCTTCCGGCATATCATCCGCATTGATTAGTTGGAGATTGTTGAAGACTGATCCGTCTAATGTTGCGTTCGATATTTATAAGTCGGTAGATGGCGGGGCGGAAGAAAAATTGAATGAAAATCCGATAGCGAGTACTACCTCCTGGTTTGACGCTGATATTGATGTAACGAAAACGAATATATATCGTGTCACTCTCACCAATCAGACAGAAACTCTTTGTGATTTTACTTTTGCTCCCGAGATGGCTACGAAGTTTTATCGTGAAATCTCGTTGAACATGAACGTACCCGACGCATCGGTAACATACTCACCCGACGATATACAGGTCGGTGATCTGGATGGTGACGGTGAACTGGAAATCGTGGTGAAGAGAGAGCCTTATGATGGTGCGAATCAAGGAGTGTGGTTTAATGGTACCACCTTGTTGGAAGCATATAAGATGGATGGTACTTTTTTATGGCAGATAGATATGGGTATTAATATCCGTTCGGGTTCGCACTATACTTCTTACATCTTGTATGACTTTGATGGTGACGGCTTGTGTGAGATTGCGTTCCGCTCTTCTGAAGGGACGAAATTTGCTGATGGAAAGATTATTACCGATGCTTATGGTAAAGTGAATGATTATCGTATTCGTCAGTCGGATGCCAAGGGCTGGTATTCCGGGGCGGCTATCCAGCGTGATCCGAATGATGCCTCTACGGCTACCACTTGTGGCTTGATATTGGAAGGTCCTGAATATATTTCTATTTGCAGGGGATATGATGGACGTGAAATAACCCGTATAGATAATATTCCGCGTGGCGGAGAAGGTTCAAAAACTTCACGTGCCAAATATTGGAGTGAATATTGGGGAGATGATTTCGGAAACCGTATGGACCGTTTCTTTATTGGGGTCGCATATTTGGATGGTATTCCGGATGAAACAACTGGAATGAGGACTAGTAATCCTAGTTTAATTATCAGTAGAGGTATCTATCATAACTGGCAGGTATGGGCACTTGACCTAAGGGGAAGTGAACTTGTTCCACGTTGGAAGTTTGATACGAAAGACCATTCATCTAAATGGTTGGGAATGTGCTCACATTGTTTTCGTGTAGCCGATTTGGATGGTGATGGTAAAGATGAAATATTGTATGGCTCGGCTGCTATTGATGATGATGGAAGTGAATTGTGGTGTACAGGGAACGGCCACGGAGACTGTTTGTATGTAGGTAAATTTATAAAGGATCGTTCGGGATTGCAGATTGTTGCTTCATTTGAAGAACCAAGTAATTATAATGGGCAGGGACATGGTTATGCATGTCAGGTGATTGACGCAAGAGACGGTAGCTTGATTACGGGGCACGGAGCGGGTTCGACTACTGATGTCGGTCGTTGTATTGTGGCAGATATTGACCCGGATAGTCCGAACTTTGAGTACTGGTCTTCTTTGAATTCGGGAGTATATAGTTGCGGTGACGGTAGATTGGTGTCCAGTACGTATCCCACCGGCATTGGTAGTGGAATTATGTATAATGTAGCTATCTATTGGAGCGGACAACCTACCCGGGAAATGTTAGATCGTGCTTGTATCGTGAGCTATAAGGAAAATCCGGATGTAAACAAGACGAATAAAACTCGTTTGGTCTATTTCGGTGCTTATGGTAGTAATGATGGTAATCATAGTACTAAGTATAATCCTTGTTATTATGGCGACTTCTTGGGTGATTATCGTGAAGAGGTGATTTTAGGTTCAAGTGATGGTAAATCCCTTTACATATTCTCTACCAACCATCCTACTGAATTCCGTCTTCCTCACCTGATGACCGATCATAATTACGATATGTCTCAAGCTATGCAGAATATGGGATATAATCAGGGAACTAATTTAGGTTACTATGTAGGTGCTGAAACTTTGAAAAAGGCAGAATGAAAAGGCCTTTGAATGAGGAACCGCTCATTTGAAATAAGTTTGTTGAAAAAGAGCAATCCGGTCTACTGCCGGGTTGTTCTTTTTTCATATTTGAACGAATCGACATATATATGTATAATATTCTATTTCTTAATTGATTGGCTCTCCCTATTTTTGCAGAGTGACATAGCTTATTGACGTATGAAGAACATATTTCCTCTTTTGTTCCTTTTCATCACTTTGGGAATGAACATGAATGCACAAGACAATCAAGTTTCCGGTCTTAACGCCCGCCAGTTTCATAAGTATTGGAAGATCGAATCGGAATCTCCCGATTATAAAGTGACATTTGTCGGTGATACCGCCGAAATCGTTTCTCCCAAAGGGCTTACTCTCTGGCGAAAAGAAAAGATGAGCGGACGGGTAACGATTGAATATGATGCATGCGTCGTTGTAGAAAGAGAAGGAGATCGCTTGAGCGATTTGAATTGCTTTTGGATGGCTTCGGACCCTGAATATCCCGATAATATCTGGAAACGTGAGAAGTGGCGTAACGGAATTTTTCAGAATTGTTACTCTCTGCAACTCTACTATATGGGATATGGTGGAAATTATAATTCCACCACACGCTTTCGCCGCTATGACGGTAATGAAGCGGCAATAATGGAAGCCGGACTTCGCCCGTCCATACTAAAAGAATATACGGATGCCGAACATTTGCTCAAGGCGAACCACTGGTACCACATTAAGATAACAAATGAAAATAATAGGGTTAGTTATTACATAGACGGCAAGCGACTGGTGGACTTCCGCGATGCCGAACCTCTGACAGAAGGATGGTTCGGCTTTCGCACCACCCTATCATGTACCCGTATTACAAATTTCCACTATGAATATTCGCCTCACCAAACGTCTACTGTCCCTTTACATTGGATCGGCGATACTCCTGAACAGGACAAAGCTGTAAGCTTCGGAATTCCTTTTGATGAAGGCGACGTATTTCCTGCAACTCCGTTACGGCTGACAACAAGTAGAAATCAAGAAATACCGGTGGACACTTGGCCATTAGCTTACTGGCCGGATGGTTCCGTGAAATGGAGTGGAGTTGCCGGAGTCATTCCTGCCGGAACAGAAAGACTGACACTGGAAAAAGTCCCCCAGAAAGTAAAAACTATCAATAAACAACCTAATGCTTCTATTGCTATAACTGAAACGCCTGAAAATATTCAAATTGAAACAGGCGTACTTTCTGTATTTATTCCCCGGCGCGGAGATTTCCTGATGGATAGCCTGCTCTATAAAGGAACTAAAGTAGGAGAGAAAGCGCGTCTTATTTGTAGTACTCAAAGCGAGCCGATTCAGGAAAATACATCTCAAATATCTTTTACTCGTTACATAGGAGAAATAAAATCAGTAACCATTGAACGTTTCGGCTCTGTACGGGCGCTTGTCAAGTTGGAAGGTGTGCATCGGAACAGGAATAGGGAGATTGAAACGAGTCACGCTGAAAATAACCAAGTGAGTCACTCTAAAGGGAACCAAGTGAATCACTCTGATGAAAACAGTCTGAATAACCGTGAGTGGCTTCCTTTTGTGGTACGTCTCTACTTTTATGGTGGTAGTGAACAGGTCAAAATGGTACATAGCTTCGTCTATGACGGAGATCAGAAGAAAGATTTCATTCGTAGTTTAGGTATTCGTTTCGATATTCCTATGCGTGAAGCTTTGTATAATCGTCATATTGCTTTCTCGTGTGCGGATGGAGGAGTATGGAGCGAGCCGGTGCAACCATTGATAGGACGTCGCATGCTGACTTTAAATAAGGCAGATAATAAGAAAAACAGTCATGAAAAGAATGATACAAAACTGATACCGACTGATGAACCTTCTCTGCAACAGCAGCAAATGGAAGGCAAACGTATTCCGCCTTATGAATTTTTCGATGAAAAGAACCGTTCTCTGCTCGATAACTGGGCTTCATGGAATGACTACCGTCTGTCTCAACTCACTGCTGATGCTTTCTCCATTCGTAAACGCGCCAATAACGATAATCCCTGGATAGGAACCTTTTCCGGCACACGTAGCGATGGATATATTTTTGTCGGAGATATTACCGGAGGATTAGGACTTTGTATGCATGACTTTTGGCAGTCTTATCCCTCTTCTATTGAAATTTCAGACGCACGAACCCCGGTAGCTACCCTTACCGCCTGGTTGTGGAGTCCGGAGTCCGAGCCTATGGATTTACGGCATTATGATCGTATAGCTCATGACCTGAATGCCAGCTATGAAGATGTCCAGGAAGGTATGAGCACGCCATACGGCATTGCCCGTACAACTACATTTACACTTATCCCACAAGGTGGTTATATCGGGAAAAAGGCTTTTGCTGATTATGCCAAACAATTTTCTAGCCCTAGTCTGTTAATGCCAACCCCGAATTATCTTCATGCCCGCCAGGCTTTCGGAATATGGAGCCTTCCTGACCGCAGCACTCCATTCCGTACTTGTGTAGAAGACCGCTTGGATGCTTACATTGACTTCTATCAGAAAGCAATCGAACAAAACAAATGGTATGGTTTCTGGAATTACGGTGATGTGATGCATGCTTATGACCCCGTTCGTCATACCTGGCGTTATGATGTCGGAGGATTTGCCTGGGACAATACGGAACTGGCTTCTAATATGTGGCTGTGGTATAATTTCCTGCGTACCGGGCGTCTTGATATTTGGCGTATGGCTGAAGCCATGACCCGGCATACGGGTGAAGTCGACGTTTACCACGTCGGTCCGAATGCCGGATTGGGCAGTCGCCATAACGTAAGCCATTGGGGCTGTGGTGCAAAAGAAGCGCGAATCAGCCAGGCCGCTTGGAACCGTTTCTACTATTACCTTACTACGGACGAACGTTGCGGTGATTTAATGACTGAAGTAAAGGATTCTGACCACAAACTCTATGAATTGGATCCTATGCGCCTGGCTCAACCCCGCAGTGAATATCCTTGTACTGCTCCCGCCCGTTTGCGTATCGGTCCTGATTGGCTGGCCTATGCCGGTAATTGGATGACGGAATGGGAACGCACCGGCAACACAATGTATCGTGATAAAATCGTAGCAGGAATGAAAAGCATTGCCGCCTTACCTAACCGTCTCTTTACCGGGCCAAAAGCTTTAGGGTTTGATCCGGCAACAGGGATTATCACAACCGAATGCGATCCTAAACTGGAAACAACCAACCATTTAATGACCATCATGGGCGGATTTGAGATTGCAAATGAAATGATGCGTATGATTGATATACCCGAATGGAAAGATGCTTGGCTTGACCATGCCGCACGTTACAAGAAGAAAGCATGGGAACTTAGTCACAGCCGTTTCCGTATATCCCGCCTGATGGCTTATGCGGCTTATCATCTGCGTGATAGACAAATGGCAGAAGAAGCCTGGACGGACTTATTCACCCGTTTGGAACATACACCTGCACCCTCTTTCCGTATCACGACCATACTTCCGCCGGAAGTACCGGCTCCATTAGATGAATGTACAAGCATCAGCACGAATGATGCTGCCCTTTGGAGTCTCGACGCTATTTATATGCAGGAAGTTATTCCAATGGATAACTGAAATAGTGTAAAGTAGCATTAGTTACTTCCTAATCTATTAACAGCAAAGTTCTTCCGCATTAAGGATAAACTTCCTTTCCTTTATACCAAACTTACAATCAATTTATTATAAACTATAAACGCAAGTTCTGTTTTTATAAATGAAGCCTTTGATTATAAAAACAAAGCTTGCATTTTTAAAATCAGAACTTGCATTTATAGTTTACTCTTAAGCAAATGAAACTTTGGTACTAATCCAAAAGATGTTTGCAAAGGGATAAGAGTTACTTTTCTATTAATAGATTATAGGACAAGTAGTATACTCTATCCTTTACGTTCTTACTTTAAATAATTCTTTAATGGACAATCGGTCTTTTTCAACCCTTCAGCAATGCTTTTCGCATTCATGTGCGCTCCTTTCAAGGAAGTGTGCGTATGATCATGATTATAGTAGGTAACCGCTTTCTTGATGCCAACCTTTTCCAATTTATCGGCACTAATTTTATTTAAATCAATGAAATAAGCCCCGGTAGCTTCAGCTGCTTCACGTGTCCATTTACCGAAAGACTCTGTGTTGCGTTCTATCTTTCCCTCTTTCCATTTGTTGCGTGGAGTATGGCTTAAAACGATGGGAATGGCGCCTTTCTCCTGAACGTCCATGATGAACTTCCGAAGATACCAGCCAAACGTATAAATAACCTGATACTTACCGGTCTTTTCCATTAAAAATACTTTGCTCTCGTCACCGGAACCACGTAATTCGGCACGGGCCTTTCCTACATTAATATCTCCTGCATCATTATGTCCGAACTGAATCAGAACGAAGTCTCCCGGTTGCAAAGCATTATATACCTTATCCCAACGACCTTCGTCTAGGAAAGTGCGGGCACTGCGTCCTGCCATGGCACGGTTTTCTACAGATATTTTATTCAGATTGAACTCGTCGGCGATTACGCTTCCCCAACCCCACATACCATTTTTGTCTTTATCCTCATTTCGGACCGTACTGTCTCCGATGGTAAACAATACCGGACGTCCATCTTTACGGCTGGAACCTGTTACAGTATCTTTCTCAATGGGCTTTAGATAATTGGCCAATTCCAGTCCCTCATAAGCACGTATTCCATCCGCAGCAGATTCCGCATTGACTTTAGCACCGAAAGCACTTGTGTGTATACGGTCGATGTAGAACATATATTTCACCTTATTCTTACCGAACTTCTCGAATTTGCGGGCACTGATATCATTCAAATCAATAAAAGGAACCCCCTGTTCTTCGGCTACTTGCTTTGCCCACAATCCGAAAGTCTTGTTGACACGTGTGATGATGGTGCTGTCTTTATCTTCCCAGGCATTGCGGGGAGTAAGCGAGAATAGGATCGGATGAGCACCTTTTGCTTTTACATCCTGAATAAAACGGCGCATATATTCCCCGTATGTATATACGGTTTCTTTCACTCCGGTCTCTTTGATGGTTACGTTCAGCGTATCTTTGCCGATTCCCGGAATAGAGGCGCGGGCACGTCCGCTGTCATAAGGACCATTGTCATTGTGTCCCAATTCGATGATAACCCAGTCTCCGGGGCGTACACCTTTGATTACATCCGGCCAAAGACGGTTGTAGAAAGTACGGCTGCTGGTACCTCCCAACGCATGATTCTCAACAGTAATCCGGTTGGAATCGAAATATTCACCAGCAAAATAGCCCCATCCCCATTGTCCGTTGTTGCCATTGCCTAAAGTTCCGGTACGCATGGTCGAATTACCTACCAGAAACAGAACAGGGTTGTCACCTTTCCGGCTGGAACCGGCTTCCGGTCGCGAGGTACGTGCTTTATTCAGGCTATCCAGCGTGTTGTCAACCACCTGATTGACATCTGCCATGGGAGCGGAAACTTTATTTTGCGCTTGCAGTTGCAAACTGAACGTAATGGCTGTCAGCCAACATATATACGGGAATAATTTGTTTTTCATGAATCTGTTTTCTTTGAAATCCCTCACTGACCGGTGTCTAAACAGTCAGTGAGGGAACTAGCTACTAACTAACCTCTAACTAAACCTAATGAATGATTATCTTTAAACCTAATGAAAAAACTGTGTATGTTATTTTAATTTATAAACTTCTGTTCCGGCAAGCAGGAAACAACCGACTCCATAATCTTCAAAATCAGGTACACTCTTGTAAGTAACCGGCTGTCCGTCTTTAGGCTCCTTACCTGTTCCCTGCACATATCCCAGAAATCCATTCGGGTGTACGGCATCTTTCACCATAGCGTTCCATGCTTTTAAAAGGACGGGAAGATACTCTTTACGGTCGAGCAATCCGTTGCGGACTCCCCAAGCCATACCATAAACAAATAAGGCTGTACCGGAAGTCTCTTTTCCTCCGAAGTTCGTCGGGTCGTGAAGACTGACATTCCAGAAACCATCTTCACGCTGACATTTCTTCAAAGCCTTGCTCATGGTCAGGAAATCATTGATATAGTCCTGACGGTGTTTCTCATCAGAAGGAATTTCATCCAATACACGTACCAAGGCAGCATATACCCATCCGTTTCCACGACTCCAATAGCAATCTTCGCCATTCGGCTCTTTATATGGAGGATTAAAATCCTGATCGCGCCACCACAGGCCGTCTTTGGGGTTGAACATACCCGTTTCATCGTGTTGGCTGCGTGTGTAGTAGTACATATCCCACATCTTATCGTAGTATTTCTGTTCTCCGGTCATCTTTCCGAATTTAGCGAAGATAGGCATTGCCATTTGCACAGCATCAATCCACCACCAGTCGTTCACCTGCGGGGTGTTCACCACCATATCGATACTTGCTTTGATATTCCGAATCATGTTCGGGTCTGACGGGCAGATTTTATAGATATCAATGTACGCCTGTCCGCAACAATGGTCGTCCGCATTACGGGTAGTATTGCCGTTGCGCATTCCCCATTTGTGGAAATCGGCCCAGTCGTAAGTATACTTATAATAATCCTCACGCGGATAAATAGAATAGAGAGCCATCAATCCTTCATAATATACACCACGCGTCCATATATTGCTGGGACGTACACGACCGTAAAAACTGGGAGTAGTGTAATCGGCATACTTTTTCATAAAGTAGTCATTTACCTTTATGATATTCTCTAAAGTCTCTTTTTGTGTCGGGAGTTCTTGTGCTGCGACCGTATGGACTGGTATCAGACAAGAAAGAAGTAATCCTGTAAAGAGTAAGAATAGTGGTTTCTTCATGGTACAATAGTTCTGTTTTATTAATTTGCTGTTTATACTAATTTCTATGGCAAAGGTAAGAGACGTTCTTTTCTTTTTCAATGGATTTCCGTGCAAATGTCTTTAAATTCGTTCACGAGACGACAGAAAATAGTGTTAAAAGTACGTCTAATGATGATTTCTACATATATCTGTACAATATTCTATTTTATCAATGGGCTGCGTCCTTTACTTTTGTGTTGTAATTTGATTAATCGATAAAACTATGAAGTGCATAACTCTTTTTTTTAGTTTCTGCCTGATAGCTATCTTCTCGATAGCTCAGCCAAACTATGACTTTTCGAAGTTGAAACGCGAACGTCTGGGACGTGGTGTAATTGCTATCCGAGAGAATCCGTCTACTGTGGCTGTTTCCTGGCGTTATTTGTCTTCCGACCCGATGAATGAATCTTTTGATATTTATAGGAACGATGAAAAGATAAACAAACACCCGTTGAAGGATGCCACTTTCTTTCAGGATACCTATGCAGGGACAGAATCTGTACTTTATACCGTGAAAGCAAGGGAAGGTAAAACGGAAAGTAGCTATCAATTACCGGCAAATGCCCCATTGGGTTATCTGAATATTCCGTTGAACCGCCCCGAAGATGGTACGACTCCGTCAGGGCAAAACTATTTTTATGCTCCGAATGATGCCAGTATCGGTGACGTGGACGGTGATGGCGAATATGAGATTATTCTGAAATGGGACCCGAGTAATGCACATGATAATTCACATGACGGCTATACGGGAGAAGTATATGTTGATTGCTATAAGTTGAGCGGAAAACTATTATGGCGTATTAATCTGGGACGTAACATACGTGCCGGTGCACACTACACCCAGTTTATGGTGTTCGATTTCGATGGTGACGGCAAAGCGGAAGTAGTGATGAAGACCGCGGACGGAACGGTGGATGGAACAGGAAAAGTGATTGGGGATGCGCAGGCTGACTATCGGAATGAACAAGGACGTATCCTGACCGGACCGGAATATCTGACAGTTTTTAACGGATTGACAGGAGAAGCGATGCAAACAATTGATTATGTGCCCGTAAGAGGAGACTTGATGGGTTGGGGAGACAGTCGTGGTAATCGCAGCGACCGTTTTCTGGCCTGCGTTGCCTATCTCGACGGCATACACCCAAGCGTAGTGATGTGTCGTGGATATTATACACGTACTGTTTTGGCTGCTTTTGACTGGGATGGAAAGGAGCTGAAACAACGTTGGGTATTCGACAGTAATAATCCCGGTTGTAAAGATTATGCCGGACAAGGAAACCATAACCTGCGGGTAGGTGACGTGGACGGTGACGGATGCGATGAGATCATCTACGGTTCATGCGCCATAGACCATAACGGTAAAGGACTCTACACCACGGAAATGGGACACGGCGATGCCATTCATCTGACTCATTTCGACCCCTCTCGTAAAGGGCTGCAAGTATGGGATTGTCATGAAAATAAACGTGATGGTTCTACCTATCGGGATGCAGCTACCGGAGAAGTTCTATTTCAGATTAAAGACAATACAGATGTAGGGCGTTGTATGGCAGCTGATATTGACCCGACTCAACCGGGCGTTGAAATGTGGTCTGTTGCTTCCGGAGGAATAAGGAATGTGAAAGGAGAGGTGGTAAAAGACCGGGTAAGAGGTTTATCCTGTAATATGGCTGTTTGGTGGGATGGAGATTTGTTGCGTGAATTGTTGGATAGAAATATGGTCAGCAAATATAATTGGGAAAAAGGAGTGTGTGAGCGTATAGCCATTTTTGAGGGAACTCTTTCCAATAATGGAACCAAAGCGAATCCTTGCCTTCAGGGAGATATCGTAGGTGACTGGCGCGAAGAAATACTGATGCGTACAGCTGATAATACAGCTTTACGGCTTTACGTCTCCACTATTCCTACCGACTATCGTTTTCATACTTTCCTCGAAGATCCGATTTATCGTATAAGTATCGCTACCCAGAATGTGGCTTATAATCAGCCTACACAGCCCGGATTCTATTTCGGACCGGAGCTTCAGGGCACTGTATTCAGAGGATGTAAAATACCTAAAAAATAGATTATGAATATTCGTATCATAACCATTGCTTTATTGCTGGCAACTTTGCCGGTTAGTGCACAGAAAAAGAAAACGGTAGTGAATGATTCAAATACTCCTTTGCATTTGCTGCAACCTGCTTATCAGGGCACTTATGGTGACCTGACACCCGGGCAGGTCAAGAAAGATATAGATCGTGTATTTGCTTATATTGATAAGGAGACTCCGGCACGCGTGGTAGATAAGAACACAGGTAAACTGATTACCGACTACACCACGATGGGAGAGGAAGCGCAACTGGAACGTGGTGCTTTCCGTCTGGCAAGTTACGAATGGGGAGTAACCTATTCAGCCTTGATAGCAGCTGCCGAAGCTACGGGCGATCAACGTTACATGGATTATGTGCAGAACCGTTTCCGCTTTCTGGCGGAAGTGGCGCCTCATTTTAAGCGTGTGTACGAAGAGAAAGGCACAACAGACCCTCAATTGCTGCAAATCCTCACTCCTCATGCTCTGGATGATGCCGGGGCTGTGTGTGCAGCGATGGTGAAAGTCCGTGTGAAAGACCGCTCACTTCCTGTAGACGGATTAATTGGGAACTATTTTGATTTTATTCAGAATAAAGAATACCGGTTGGCAGATGGTACTTTTGCCCGCAATCGTCCGCAACATAATACACTTTGGCTGGACGACATGTTTATGGGGATTCCCGCAGTAGCCCAGATGAGCCGTTATGACAAGGCTCAAAAAGAGATATATCTGGCGGAGGCTGTCAGACAATTCCTGCAATTTGCCGACCGTATGTTTATCCCTGAAAAAGGATTGTATCGTCATGGATGGGTAGAAAGCAGTACCGATCATCCTGCCTTTTGTTGGGCGCGTGCCAATGGGTGGGCTATGCTGACAGCATGCGAATTGCTCGATGTATTGCCGGAAGATTACCCCCAACGTGCGAAAGTGATGGATTATTTCCGGGCTCATGTACGCGGAGTGACTGCCTTGCAAAGTGGAGAAGGGCTTTGGCATCAATTGCTCGACCGGAATGATTCTTATCTGGAGACGTCTGCTACGGCTATTTACGTATACTGTTTGGCGCATGCTATCAATAAAGGCTGGATTGATGCCATTGCTTATGGACCTGTCGCTCATTTGGGATGGCATGCCGTGGCCGGTAAGATCAATGCGGAAGGTCAGGTGGAAGGCACTTGTGTGGGTACGGGGATGGCTTTCGATCCTGCTTTTTATTACTATCGTCCGGTCAATGTATATGCGGCACATGGATACGGACCAGTGCTTTGGGCAGGTGCGGAAATGATCTCTCTATTGAAGAATCAGTACCCGCAGATGAATGACAGTGCCGTTCAGTATTATCAGGTGAAACAGAAGACGACTGCACCTATTTTTGCCATCGATACAGAAGAAAAGAAAGATTAACTTTAAATAGATAGAACCATGAAACGAGAAGCTTTTAAAATGTATTTAAAACCCGGATGTGAAGCTGAATATGAGAAAAGACACGCTGCCATCTGGCCTGAATTGAAAGCATTGCTTTCCAAAAACGGAGTGTCGGACTATTCGATTTATTGGGATAAGGAGACCAATATCCTGTTTGCTTTCCAGAAAACGGAAGGTGAGGTCGGTTCGCAGGACTTGGGTAATACGGAGATTGTGCAGAAATGGTGGGACTATATGGCGGATATCATGGAAGTGAATCCGGACAACTCACCGGTGTCCATTCCTCTGCCGGAAGTATTCCACATGGATTGATTTTTTAGTAATTAGGTGAGCCGTTTCTTTCATTATCTCAACTATCTTGACTATTTTTGTCCAACATTTATTATTAATCTTGGAATCTATATGATGCAAAGACACCTTTTGATCTTTACCTTTCTTGTTAGTTTTGTGTTGAATGCTTATAGTGCAATTGAGCTTCGTTCTACACAAATGAGAACGAGTGACGGCCTTCCCAATAACTCTATTCGATATATTTATCAGGATAGTAAAGGTTTTTTGTGGCTGGCTACCTTGAACGGGTTAAGTCGTTATGATGGCAACTCTTTTCTCACTTTCCGTCCGGAAATCGGTGATGAGGTATCTTTGGCAGACAACCGTATTTACGATCTGACAGAAGATAAAGATGGTTTTTTGTGGATTTCTACTACACCTGAATTATATAGTTGCTATGATTTGCAACGTGCCCGTTTTGTGGACTATACCGGTTGTGGCGAGTTAAGGCAGAATTATTCAACGGTTTTTGTCGCTGCTAACGGAGATGTCTGGCTTTCCCATTCGGGAAATGGCTGCCGGAAGATGGTACATCAGAAAAATGGTGAGATGACATCTACCGTATTCAGGACCGAACGTGGAAACCTGCCGGATAACCGGGTGAAATTTGTGAATGAGGATGCCAGTGGCCGTATCTGGATCGGCACTCAATGCGGACTGGTTTCTGTCTCCAACGGACAATATCGGATAGAAGACCGATTAATCCACTTCACTTCTTCGCTGTCCTATAAGGACGATATGTATTTCCTTACAGCAGATGGAGATATCTATTATTATCAGGAGGCTACTCAAAAGATGCAAAAGTTGGTTTCTCTTGCCACTGTGGCAGGGGCGACATCGCCAACCGGAAATTTCCTGTTGAAAGATAAGTGGGTGATCCTGACTACTACCGGAGTATATACTTATAAGTTTGCTACCGGAGAGATGGCCGCAGATCTTCGTTTGAATATTAAAAAGGGAGAATTGATACGTGATAATCGTGGAGATTATTGGATATACAATCATACGGGACGGCTTACATACGTGCTTGCCGAAACCGGAGAGAGTAAGGATTTCCAGTTGATTCCCCAGGATAAGATAAGTTATATCGACTTTGAACGTTATCATATCGTCCATGATTCCCGGGGAATTATTTGGATTTCGACCTATGGAAATGGGCTTTTCGCTTATAATACCGCCGAAGATAAACTGGAGCATTTTGTGGCGAACATTAATGACCAGAGTCATATCAGTTCAGATTTCCTGCAATATGTGATGGAAGATCGTGCCGGTGGCATCTGGGTAGCTTCGGAATATTCAGGCTTGTCCCGTATTTCCGTATTGAATGAAGGAACTTCCCGTATCTATCCCGAATCCCGTGATTTGTTCGACCGGTCGAACACCATCCGTATGCTTACCAGAATGTCTAATGGGGATATCTGTGTAGGTACGCGTAAGGGGGGATTATACACCTTTGATTCGAGCCTTCATTCGAAAATGACCAATCAATATTTCCATTCTAATATCTATGCTCTCACCGAAGACAAGCAGGGACGAATGTGGATGGGAACTCGTGGAAATGGTCTCAAAGTGGGGGACATCTGGTATTATAATAATCCTTCTGATTTGACAGCCTTATCCGATAATAACGTTTTTGCCATTTATCGCGACCGTAAAGACCGCATGTGGATAGGAACATTTGGCGGTGGGCTGGAACTGGCTGAACCTACTCCCGACGGTAAATATAAATTCCGTCATTTCTTCCAGCAAACATTCGGGATGAGAATGGTGCGTGTGATAGAAGAAGACGCAAATGGGATGGTGTGGGTAGGAACCAGTGAGGGTATTTGTATTTTTCATCCGGATTCATTGATTGCAGATGCTGATAATTATCATCTTTTCAGTTATACAAACGGAAAGTTTTGCAGTAATGAAATCAAGTGTATCTATCGGGATACGGAAGGGCGGATGTGGATTGGTACGTCCGGTTCGGGACTGAATCTTTGTGAGCCGCAGGATAACTATTGCTCTTTGAAATATGAACATTACGGAACTTCCGAAGGATTGGTTAACGATGTAATCCAGTCTATTCTGGGAGATAAAAAGGGGAATCTCTGGGTTGCCACCGAATATGGTATTTCCAAATTTAATCCGGCTACCCATTCTTTTGAAAACTATTTCTTTTCTTCCTATACATTGGGAAATGTGTATAGTGAGAATAGTGCCTGTATGCGCGAAGATGGAAAACTGCTTTTTGGCACAAACTACGGATTAATAGTGATCGATCCTGAAAAGATACAGGATAACGAAACTTTCTCCCCGGTTGTTTTCACGGATTTATATGTCAATGGAACCCAGATGAATCCGCAGATGGAGGACTCTCCGTTAAAGCAATCGTTGGCTTATTCGGACGAAATAACCCTGCAGTTTTTTCAGAACTCATTCTTGATAGATTTCTCTACTTTTGATTATTCGGATAGCGGTCATACCAAATATATGTATTGGCTGGAAAATTACGATCAGGGATGGAGTGCTCCTTCTCCTCTGAATTTTGCTTCGTTTAAGTATCTTAATCCGGGAACTTATATACTTCACGTCAAGTCGAGCAATGGATCAGGTGTTTGGAATGATAGCGAGACTACACTGAAAATTGTAATTGTCCCTCCATTCTGGAAAACGACTTGGGCAATGCTGGGTTATGTGCTGTTATTAATCATAGCCTTGTACTTTGCTTTCCGTATCGTTCGTAACTTTAACGGCTTGCGTAACCGCATCAATGTAGAAAAGCAGTTGACAGAATATAAACTGGTGTTTTTTACCAATATCTCTCATGAATTCCGTACTCCGCTTACCTTGATTCAGGGAGCATTGGAGAAGATTCAACGTGTGACTGATATCCCGCGTGAATTGATATATCCGCTGAAAACAATGGATAAGAGTACGCAACGTATGTTGAGGCTCATCAACCAGTTATTGGAATTTAGAAAGATGCAGAATAATAAACTGGCACTTTCTTTAGAGGAAACGGATGTCATCGCTTTTCTTTATGAAATATTCTTGAGTTTCGGCGACGTGGCGGAACAGAAGAATATGAACTTCCGTTTCTTGCCTTCGGTGCCATCTTATAAGATGTTTATTGATAAAGGAAATTTGGATAAGGTGACTTATAACCTGCTTTCAAATGCATTTAAATATACTCCTTCCAACGGAACGATTATTCTTTCGGTGAATGTGGACGAAGGGAAACAAACATTGCAAATTCAGGTTTCGGATACAGGAGTGGGGATTCCTAAAGAGAAACAGAACGAATTGTTCAAGCGGTTTATGCAGAGTAATTTCTCCGGTGACAGTATTGGGGTCGGTCTGCATTTGAGCCACGAACTGGTGCAGGTACATAAAGGCACGATTGAATATAAAGACAATGAAGGTGGCGGTTCTGTATTTACCGTATGTATTCCGACAGATAAGACGGTGTATTCGGAGAAAGACTTCCTTGTTCCGGGCAACGTATTGCTGAAAGAGGCGGATGGTCACGCACATCATTTGTTACAGCTTTCGGAAGAGCTTCCTGACCCGGAAAAGATGGTTGCTCCTTTGAATAAACGGAAAGTGCTGATTATTGAAGATGATAATGATATCCGTGAGTTTCTACGGGAAGAAATCGGCGCATACTTTGAAGTGGAAGTGGCTGCCGACGGCACGTCCGGATTTGAAAAGGCCCGTACGTATGATGCCGACCTGATTATCTGTGATGTTCTGATGCCGGGTATGACCGGATTTGAAGTAACCAAGAAACTAAAAACAGATTTTGATACGAGTCATATTCCCATTATCCTTCTGACTGCGTTGAACTCACCGGAAAAGCATCTGGAAGGAATTGAGGCAGGTGCGGATGCATACATCGCCAAACCATTCAGCGTTAAACTGCTGTTGGCACGTGTATTCCGTTTGATCGAGCAGCGCGATAAATTGCGTGAGAAGTTCTCCAGTGAACCGGGTATTGTGCGTCCGGCTATGTGTACTACCGACCGGGATAAAGAATTTGCAGACCGTTTGGCTGCCATTCTCGAACAGAATCTTGCCCGCCCGGAATTTTCTATTGACGAGTTTGCGCAGCTTATGAAGTTGGGACGAACTGTTTTTTATCGGAAATTACGCGGCGTAACAGGATATTCGCCTAATGAATATTTGCGTGTGGTGCGCATGAAGAAAGCGGCGGAGTTATTGCTGTCAGAAGATAATCTGACGGTTGCGGAAGTCTCTTACAAGGTAGGCATCAGTGATCCTTTCTATTTCAGTAAATGCTTTAAAGCACAGTTTGGGGTAGCACCATCGGTTTATCAGCGTGGTGTGAATAGTGAAGGAGATTCCATGTAGAACAGATTTTTATCCATTTCGCTTCCGGACCTTTATATTGAATAATAGTCCTTGTATTTGTGTACAATAGTCCATTGTACAATAGGGAAGGTACACCTATCTTTGCAGGGTAAATAGTGTGTGACTATGGCTTTCATATTCATATCTTTAATCATTTAATAGAATCATGAAAACACTTTCTTTATTTATTCTGACTTCTTTTTTCTATATTTTGGGTATAAGTACCCTATCAGCTGCCAATTGGAAAGTTTACGTTGCCAAATATAAGCAGGACAAAACTTGTGCTATCACCTATACTTTTGATGATGGTTTGGCAGAACATTCCACAGTGGCTGCGCCGGAATTGGAAAAGCGTGGCTTTAGAGGAACCTTCTGGGTTTGCGGTTTTTATACGGAACAAGGGGCATCATCCAAGTTACCTCGAATGACTTGGGATGAACTAAAGCAAATGGCAAAGAACGGACATGAAATCTCCAATCATAGCTGGTCACATCAGAATGCGAAGCGTTTGACCTTGGAACAAGTGAAATCTGAAATAGAGAAGAATGATAGTGCGATTTTTGCCAATATAGGTGTGATGCCTGTCACTTATTGTTATCCATATAACTATAAGACAGATGAGATCGTTGCGCTGGCTTCTAAAAACAGAGTGGGAACACGTACCAAACAGATTTCGATTGGCGGAAAATCTAGCCCTCAACGATTTGCCAAATGGCTGGATGATTTAATGACGAAAGAGGAGTGGGGAGTAGGTATGACGCATGGAATCAATTACGGATATGATGCTTTTAAGGAACCTTCGTTGTTTTGGGAACACTTGGATAAAGTGAAAAGTCTGGAAGATAAGATTTGGGTAGGTACGTTTCGTGAAGTGGCTGCTTATATAAGGGAGAGGGATGATATTCGATTAAACGTTTCCACACATAAGAGGGGATTGACGATTACTCCTGAAATGACATTGGACAAGAAAATATATACAGAACCATTAACCATGGTGCTTGTGGGAGAAGCAGTAGAAAAGGTGTCTGTGAAACAAGGTAAAAAGCAGCTTTCCGCACATATTTCCGGAGATAAAGTTCTTTTCGATTTCAATCCGTATGCAGGGAAAATTAAAGTAAGTTTCAACAATAAATAATCTAAGAATGTACATGAAAAATAAATTAGTACTATTACTCTTTTTCATATTGACAGGTGCTGTCAGTGTAAATGCTCAAAACTTGCCCGATCAAAAGGAAACATTGGAGGTCATGAAGAAAGTGAACGGTTACTTTATGAAAAAGTATGCCGATTATACTATCCCCAGTTTTTATGGTCGTGTACGTCCCAGTAATATCTGGACACGTGGCGTATATTATGAGGGGCTGATGGCGCTCTATTCTATTTATCCGCGTGAGGATTATTATAAGTATGCCTACGATTGGGCTGATTTTCACAAATGGGGAATGAGAAACGGCAATACCACCCGTAACGCCGACGACCATTGCTGTGGACAAACGTATATCGACTTATATAATATTTGTCCGTCAGACCCGAACATGATCCGGAATATCAAAGCAAGTATCGATATGGTAGTGAACACCCCGCAGGTGAACGACTGGTGGTGGATTGACGCTGTACAGATGGCAATGCCTATTTTTGCTAAATTCGGAAAGATGACTGGGGAACAGAAGTACTACGACAAGATGTGGGATATGTACTATTATACACGCAGTCAGCACGATGAAACCGGTATGTTCAATCAGAAAGACGGTCTGTGGTGGCGCGATCAGGATTTCAATCCTCCCTATAAGGAGCCTAATGGAGAGGATTGCTATTGGAGTCGTGGAAACGGATGGGTATATGCTGCTTTGGTGCGTGTCTTGGATGAAATTCCCTCTGACGAAAAACACCGTCAGGACTATGTCAATGATTTCCTGACCATGAGCAAGGCATTGAAGAAGTGTCAGCGTGAAGACGGTTTCTGGAATGTCAGCCTTCATGATCCTACGAACTTCGGAGGCAAAGAGACTTCCGGCACAGCACTGTTTGTTTACGGTATGGCTTGGGGAGTTCGTAACGGACTGCTCGACCGTAAAGAATATCTTCCCATCCTTTTAAAAGCGTGGAACGCTATGGTGAAAGATGCCGTACATCCGAACGGATTCCTGGGATATGTACAAGGTACGGGTAAGGAGCCCAAAGACGGTCAGCCGGTTACTTATAAGAGTGTGCCCGACTTTGAAGATTACGGTGTAGGTTGTTTCCTGCTTGCCGGAACGGAAGTGTACAAGCTGAAATAATAGAATAATATACACTTCTCCATGGGTAATTATACTCCGGTAGCCTTACTTCCCTTGAATGGATAATTGCCAAGGTATTTGCGTACAATCGTCCATTGTATACTTCAATAAGTACGTCTACATTTGCAGGAGTAAAAAACTAAAAAAAACAATAACTTAAAATGAAGACATCAATGAAAAACATGTATTTAGCTGCTACTATGGTAGTGTCATTAGCTTTTTCTGCTTGTAGTGACGAAGAGTCGGGAAAGGCGGATCGCGCTTATAAACCCATCGAAATTTATGGAAATATCAATGAAGTGGTGAATAATGTACAGGAAACTCGTGCTGTCGGTGCGGCATGGGGCTCGGACGACCGGATTGGAGTGACTGTTGAAGCGGATGAGGATAATGCGACCGCTAATGCAGTGGATACCTATATTAATATCCAATATCGCAATGAAACCGGAGGTTCGTTCCGTGTTGTGAACGAAGGCTCAACAGACAATAATATCCGTTTGAAAGGAGAAGGTGAGTTTACTTTGAATGCTTATTATCCGTATCAGGGAGCGAATGGTACATTGCCGGGTACAGAAGGAGTGATTGCAAAAACAATCAGCGGAGCAGACCAGACAACCGACAAACAGCCGCAAATAGACTTTCTATTTGCCCAGGCTACCGGAGTTCGTGCAGAGTCTCCTGTTACCTTCGACTTCTCACATAAAATGACTAAAATCATATTGAAGTTTAAAGCAACCAACGGAGCTACATTAAATAATATGAAAGTCTATTTGAAAAGCCTGCAGCTGGAAGGCTCTTTTAATGTGACTACCGGTGAGGCTGTTGCCAAAAGCGGTGCTACTCCAAATTCAGAATTAAGCATGGATATTGCTAAACCGGCAGAAGGTGAAATGACTGCATCCATTATTTTATTCCCACAGGATATGCCGGAGAAAGTTTTGTTGGAAGTGAGAATGAATGATGAGACCTACACGCAATACATGCCTGTTCAGAATCTGGAGAGTGGACATGCCTATCCTTATAATGTGACCTTCGAAAATCCTGCAATGACAATTACCAAAGCGGAAATAGAAGACTGGATCGTAGAAGATGATAAAGATGTAACTGCTTCGGTTACTGAATAAACGACTGACAAGGATTCAAAAAAAGAATGATATGAAAAGAAATGAATTATGGCTCGGTGGTTTATTGGCAGTAGCAGGTTTCTTCGGAGCTTGTACCAATGTAGTAGAAGACGAGTCTCAAAATAATAAATATCCGATGGAGCTAATGGCAGAAAAGTCAGCTATAACTTTCACGCGTAGCATCGGGGAGAAGACCGAATGGGATGGTGGAGAATCCGTTTCCCTTTATGACGGTTTCTCACAGAAATTATATGAGGTTTCTCAATCAGGAGAAATGAGTGCTAAAAATAACGATCCTCTTTATTGGTATACAACGACAGAAGAAGAGACTTTGTTTGCCTGGTAT